>Ga0208900_1000822_pt1 | contig 18249 bp, 14 predicted proteins | sample AntAceMetag02UKK_FD_184763 | JGI IMG/M metagenome (GOLD analysis project Ga0208900, IMG submission 184763) | Saline lake microbial communities from Ace Lake, Antarctica - Antarctic Ace Lake Metagenome 02UKK (SPAdes) (version 2) | ecosystem: Environmental > Aquatic > Non-marine Saline and... | reverse complement strand
TATTTTGCCTGGATAGTGGCAGAGACTCGTTGGGTCAACTGCAATACCCGTTTGGCAGAGTCCAGATCCAGGGAGCCGGTGCCGCAACTGGGGGTAATAAAGGTCTGTTCGATAATGGTTTTCCGGTCAAACCCCAGGGCCGTTAATTGGGCCACCTGGGCCTCAAACTTTTCCACCAGTCCCTGGGTTGTTTGCTGGGCAATCAATTCTGCATTGCCGGTGGGGACGATACCGAAGGCTAGTATGCTCCCTCGGTTCAAATAGTGCTGTATCATTTCAGGATAGAGAATGAACTTGTCAAAAAAGGAAAAGGCATCAAAGCTGATGATGTCGATGTTGGAACCTAGGAGCATATCCCATTCGGTATTGGCACAGACATGGACGCCTGCCAGGCCTTTTTGCCCATGGATTTCCAGGACAATTTCTTCAATGCAGGCAATGACATCTTCCTTGGAAATGGTAATATAGGCAGAGGTCCCAAATCCGGCCAGGGCCGGCTCGTCCAGGAAAATTATGGGCACCGCCCCGCGTTTTGCCATGGCAGTTGCCTGCCACCTGGCATTGAGGGCCAGCTTTTTGACGGCTGCATCCCTTAACTGATCATTGTAAAAAATAGCCCTGTCATCCTGGTCCTTGACCCCGGTGCCAAAGGTAATGGGGCCTGTGACCTGTCCCTTGAGGGCAATAAAAGGGGATTTATTTTTATCCACCTGGTTTAAAAATTCAGAAAATCCTTTGCCGGTTTCTGATGAAAAGGCAAATCGGGAGCCTGAAAGGTCCGATTCCGGTTGGACCAGGGCAAGATAGTCTTCAAAAAAAGCCAGGAATTGGTCATGAAATTCCTGGCTTTGGGTGTCTATAAAATGTTTGCCGTCCTGGACGGTGACCCCGGGTAGGCCGGGAATAAACTGGTTGATCATTCCTTCTTCCAAAAATTGAGGGAGTTGAACCCATAACGGAATTTGCGGGGTAGGTCCATCACCAGCCGTGCTGCTGCCGGGTGATCATCCATGGGAAGACTGCCAACCAGGAGGGGGAGTCCGTTTGCTTTAAATGATGTCATGAAAGATGCCTTGTATCCTTAAAAATAGTGTTCCATTTTTTTATAAATAGTTTCACAGATATATCATTTTTAGTACCGAAAGAGAATGGGTCCTACCTCTTTTTATGGGCTACCGATTATTTTAAGGGTCACAGCAGTTTTCGAACCGCGAGAACCGGACAGCTGGATCGGCCAATGACCCGGTCTGTGGTAGAACCCACTAAAAATTGTTCCAGAAGGCCGTGGCCATGGATTCCCAGAACTATCATATCCACCTCCTTTATTTTTGCATAGTGGATTAACTCAGAATAGGCCTTGCCTTCCAGCAGGTTGATGATAGGTGTGCACCAATCCCGGCTTTCCTCGGGGACCATATGGGAAAGCTGGCGTTCTATGCGGCTCAACAGGCGGCTTCGCCTTTCCCATTCGTCATCCGTGGTTTTTTGCTGCAGGGTTAAAAATTCAGATCGGGTCCACCCCAGGTAATCCCCTTCCTGGATTTTCATATAATCGGTGGTGGCAAGTTCAATATGTTTTTCCGGCTTGATCACATGGACTAGGTGCAGTTCAGCCTGGAATTCCTGGGCCAGGCTCAGCCCATATTCAAAGGCCAGATCCGATTCCGGTGAAAAATCGCATCCCACCAGGATTCGCTTCAGGGGAACCCTGAAAACATTTGGGAAGGCGGGATGATCCTCTTTTGAATGGAGCACCAAAAGCGGGCAGGTAAGGGTCTTGACCAGGCGATCTGTGACAGAACCGATTAAAAACCGTTTGATCCCGGAACCACCGTGGGTGGCTGCAATGACAAGGTCAATATTTTTTTCCTGGACGATTCGGGTAATTTCATCGGCTGCATGGCCCTGGGAAACGATTATTTGGGCCTCCATCCTCTGTTCTCTGACCAGGTTTTCAAGAAGGACCTTTGTATCGTCCAGCCGTTCCTGGGCAATCTTTTCCGATACAATATAGGCCTGGCCATGGCTGGATAGCATCACCATGTCATGCAGGACATGACATACATACAGCCTTGCGTGGAATTCTGCGGCCAGAGCCCTGCCATAGGACAAAATAAGATGGGAGAAATCTGAAAAATCAACAGCACACATAATTTTTTTTGGTTGGATTCTCATAATTCTTCTCCTTTGAAAAATGGTTTGCACGGCAACCTCACTTTTACAAAAAAGAGCTATTCGAGAAAATGGATGAGGAATTTCTGCATGTAGATGAAATCCCTAAGTGATTCTGGTTACCAGGACTGCCAGATGTGCTGAGAACAGAAACGAAAAGTGAGGGATAATGTGATCTCAACTTAAGTTAAAGTTTAATCTTCTTTTCCAAGGTCCGTCAAGGAAAATTATCCCAGGGCCAGCAATATCAATCCCATAAACATGATGATGACCCCTGCAACTTATTCAGGTTGAAGAGGGTGAAAAGGCAAAAAAGTTTGCCCGAATTATACCGATTGTAACATGCAAATCAGCCATTGGAGGCAAAGTGATCGCCGAATTAAAAGCCACCTGACCATGGAGTTTACCATATTAAATACAATGGTCTTGAGAGTTTTCGAGACCATTTTTTTATGATCATTTTTCTTGTCCACCACACTATCCCCCACAAAGTTGAAGGTTTTCAAACTCCATTGAACATCTGATACCCTAAGAGCAATATTATTTAAGCCAATAAAAAACCCGGCCAAAATATGACCTGGTTAATTTGCTTCTGACATTGCGTAGAATATTTCAACAAGGGCATTGCCTCTTCTATTTCACCAGAAGAATAGATAAGCGCTGTTGTGTTTTTTATATATTGTTGAATTCAGAAATATGCCCGGTAACACCACCAGAGGTTTATAAAGTTGAATCGAAATTTTAAAGTCGGAAAAAAGGCAGATACCATGTGTGGGGGTGCCCATAATTGGTTGAACGATAAAAGGAATGTGGGCAGCTCAAACGACTTAAACCTTGTATAAATTATACAACAAGAAGTATATTATCCAGTGTTTGGTCTTTTGTTCGCAACCGCCGAACCAATAATTCCAACAAGTTTTTATATATGATCTTTGCCAGCAAATCATTGCCAGCAATTATTTCTTCAAAGTCAAAACAGGATATTCGAAAGAGTGTACCCGATCCCATAGCCTTTATGTTGGCAGATACGGGCTTTTGATCGATAAGAGAATATTCACCAAAACAGTCTCCCTGCTCAAGTATGTTGAGTTTTATTTCTGAAACTCTTTTGACACCACCCTTGGCTAATTGCTCATCAAGCCTTACTTCCAGATGTCCGCCAACCACCAGGTATAAACACCTGACCTTTTGGCCTTCTCTGATAATGAGATCATCCTTTTTAAATTTTTGCTTGGTTCCGTTTGCCATGATCAATTTTATGTGAATATCATCAACCCCTGCAAAAACCGGACTGTTTTTTAAGGTAGTGCGAAGCGCTTTATTAAAATCAAATAACATTCTGATATCTCCCAAAATGGTTTAATTTCCTACTTGATCCCGATCGCCGTATATTTCTTCAATACCTTGAGGTTGTAATCCCCGTCGCGAACTGGTGGTGGGAATTCAACCCCCGAATGGGGGATTAAATTCATCAGAATTAGACACTAAAACCTATTGTTCCAGCAGGCCGTTGGATCTTAAATTAATCAATAATTACAGTATTTTATCCTTTAACAACATTGTTGATTTATCAGAATATTGAGCAGTATTCTCATTATTCATTCAAAAAAGGACGTCAAATCAGGCACTTGACTTAATGATCAAATTACATTATTATGTAATAAAATCATATGTAATTTGATCATTAGGGAGCGAACTGAATGACTAACAAAGAAGAGAGATTGAAAACCATTGAACAGTTCATTGAGCAGAAAAAGGTGCTATCTTTTGAGAAACTCGTGCAATCTGTGAATGTTTCAGACATTACTGTTCGGCGAGATTTACGGGCGTTAAATTATGTGACGAGTTATACTCATCGTGGTCAGTTCATCACCTTGCCCAAGATCCCCTGTTTTGATAACAACGGCATTTGGTTTTTCCATGAGATTGGCTTTTCGCAATACGGAAACAGCCTTGAGTCTATCTTAAAGCTGATTGATAAAAGTAAACAGGGGGTTTCCAGAGAGGAATTGGAGGGCATTCTTAAAATTGGCATTTCCAAACAAATACAGATCCTGATCGGGCAAGAAAAGCTGAATCGGGTGAAATTAGGCAGCAAATACCTATACCTCTCAGAAGAGGTGATGAAAAACAAAAAGAGAAAATACAGACTTATAGGTTCCCGTCAAACGGAAGACTATTTTGAAAAGGATGTACGGAAAAAAGATTTGATTATGCTACTAAAGGCAGTTTTAGAGCATAATAGGATTAAAATGACGAGTTTAAAGCAGCTTGTAAAAAAATACAGTTTGAAATTGCCACTTAAAAAGGTAGAAAAACTTCTACTAGAAAATCAGTTGATCGAAAAAAAAAAGCCATAGAGCTTTTGAAGGAGCTACGAATAAAATTTCAATCCGACAAGACTGTGCTCGACTCTCTTTCTGGTCTGAAGATTCGTTTGTATCCAGAACAGTCCTCATGTTTGATCTGCGGCAAGAAAACAAATTTGCTTAAAACCGACTGGAAGACTTGCTATTCATTCGATTTGGGAAAATTCACCTTGATTTCAGGTTCCAATTTTTGTGATGAGCACAAATACTTCTCTAACAAACAGAATCAAATCATAAAATATCAGTCTGATTTGGCTACTTTGATCGTCGATAAAGGCTATAAAGTGACATTCGATCTTGTGGTTAAGGTTGGACGTCTGCGATACGACGATCACCGCCAGTTGGAAGAGATTCAGGGGTACTTGAAGTGTTCGCCAGCTAAAATTGAGTTGCCTCTAAGTACAATTGGAATGATTGCCAAACGGTTTTTAGAGTTTTGCGGTTTGCTCCATAAAAAATATGAACCACTTATGCTTAATGATATCCATCAAAATGGCGGATTTTATTTGCATTTCGATGGATCAACAGAAGCATCGTGTGGTAAAAACAACCTATTGATATTAGATAGCCGGACTGGCCATGTACTTGATAGCACTATGATCGATGGAGAAAAATATGTAACTGTTAAAAAGGTTTTAGAAAAAGTTAAATTGAAATATGGAACTCCGTTAGCCACAATAAGCGATTTAAGACCTGGCTTTGTAAGGGTCTGCAATGATGTCTTCGACAAAAAAAATCCGCATATAAGTTGCCACTACCACTTTTTAAAAACGTTTCGCCAGGATTTTTTAGCTGACCACAAGCTGGTCAGAATTCATCTATGCCAAAGACTAAAATTAAAATCGGACATCGAGAAACAACTCAAAACTCTTGACCATCTTGAATTTAGGCATGATCCAAATATACTCAAATCAATCGATGAGATCGAAAAATATTGGATCAAAACGGCTGATGTTTTGGGTACCTACTGGTACATATTGAAATGGATATTAAACTTTAAACAAGACTCTGCCGGTAAGGGGGTCCCTTTTGATTTACCATACTTGGATTTTTATCATAGGTTCGCTACAGGCAAAAAGTTACTTGATATGATTTTTGAAAAGAGACTTAACGCTGATTATTACGAAAAATATTATCGATTTGGTTTTTGTGTAATTGTGGCTAAGTTGAATAAGGGCGATAAAGATGCTCAAAAATTTAGAAGCTCTGTTCGTCATCTTGAGTATGTTAAAAAATGGTTTAGCAAACTACGTGGTGTTCTATATTTGGAAGGTCAGATGAAAGATATAGATTCGCTTCTCGCTCCTTTGTCAAAAAGATATCACTTGTCAGCGGAGGAAGCACTTTCTATTCCTCAGAGATTAACAGATTATGTAGAAGAATTGAAAAATGAATTATCCAACCTTAACTCTCGACCGGACACCTGTAAAAACTCAGTTCAAACGGAAGTATTGAAAAGATTCCAAAAACAACTGGAAAAACATGGTAAAGATCTTCATGTCCCTATAGTTACCACTGAAATTGACGGTAAGGCAGTCAAGCTAATTCCTCCAAGAACTAACAACTGTCTGGAAAGCTTTTTCCGATTTGTTAAAACACTTATTCGACGATGCACCGGCAGGAGCAAACTACCCAAAGAATTTGGTTCAATCGGTGCGTTACTGCCCTATTATCTTTCGATGAGAGATCACAAAACCTTTGGCACAATATTTAACGGTGACAAACTCGTTGAGGAATTCTCAGGATTATTTAAAACTCGCTGGGAACTTCCAGGCAATATTATTGCCATGCCAAATAGATTGGAAAATAACGGAAACTCGCTTTTGCTACAGGCCCTTGAAGCCTAAATCCAACGTATTATTGGAACAATAGACTAAAACCTATTGTTTTGTATGAATTAATTGATTCAATTCTCTAGCAAACTTTGTAAAAATGCAATAGCATTGTCTGCAGTAAAGGTCTGATTGGTTAGGGTGTCTGCTTCTAAAAGCTTCACAAATTCAGCACCTTCCCCCACCTCTTCAGCATATATCAATAGATTTTTGGGCTTGCCGTCGGGGAAGCTGACTTTCTCAATCCGTCGGGCCGCAATGATGCCGCTAAGAGGAGTGTGCACATGCTTGATGACCCCGCTGTGCAACACTCGAATCTCCTCGGCTTCCTCAAAAGCTCCTTCGCTAGTTATTTCTCCACCTACTACTATGGCGTGGTCGCTGGTTTTCAAAAGCCGCTTACCGCTATAAATTCCACCGGAGATGACCATGTTCGAACTGGTGATCCCTACTTCGTTGCCAACGAACTTGCCTTTTTTAAGCATAGCCCCACGGGCTTCGCTAAAAGCCCCTAAACCAGAAAAAAAGCCACCTGCCACTATAGTCCCGGTGGATTCCATAAAGGCCCAGTCACCTTTAAACAGACCATCTTGCACCCTGGAGTTTTGTGCTCCGTAATAGGCCATTTTACCCAGGTGCAGACCACCAGAAATTTCAGAATTTTCGGCTGAGAAGAAACTAAGGTTGCTATGAAATTCACCACCAGTGATCTTGGGGCTTTTAGCGGCGTAGAGGGGCGTTTTACCCGTAAAAAATCCACCTGAGATTTTGGGTTTTAAAGCACCCCGAAAGGCGTATGGGTCATCGTATGCCCCCTCTTTGATATAAAGATTTTTTTGACCCATCTTGTCAGGTTTTGGACGGCTGAACCACATTATGCATTCCTCGATTTTTGCCCGGTGTGTATTTTGGGCGACTATTGAATTAGGATTCTCGGGTATATTAGTAATAGGATGGTTGATAGTCAACCATTTTGGCAAGAAAAGTATGAAAAATTATCTAAGACTGGTGGAAAAAGTAATTGAGGATCTTCCATAAACATTTGCACACTGGCAGATCACCCTGGCATCTGTAATGAAGTAAAATTTTAGGTATGGGGGGCGATCACACCCACCCCGCCAATGCCTCTGAGTACTTACCTACCTGCATCTTAGATAATACATCACACTGAAACTGTTTTAAAATTTTATGGACGAATTGAATATAGTCTGGAAAGGATTTAGCCAGAATGCTCGGTTAAATTTTTTATATTAAAAAGTTGAATCTGGAAGAATGCCAGGCCATGAAGCCGTTAGCTCATATAATTGAATAAGAAACTCAAGACTGGAAAAGCCCAATATATCATATGTGGGGGTGCCAAAATTTTGTCTGGACAGAGTCTTTAAAAAGTAAATGAACGCCTCAAAACAAGGCCTCATTCTGAATGATTATACGCTATAAACGCTTTTTACTTCCTTAAAAATCCTTATTCAAGACTGTTGGCTTCATCAAGCACTTTTCGAACCGTTTTGGCCAAATCAGCTTTTACAATGGGTTTATGTGCAAGCGCTTTTATACCAAGTTCTGCTGCGCTTTCTTCAGATATTTGTTTGTTGTATCCGGTGCACAACACGACAGGTATGTCAGACCTAATCTTCATCATTTCTACGGCCATCTTGTCGCCGGTCATGTTTGGCATTGTCATGTCTGTAACAACCAAATCAAATTCTTGTGGCATTGATTTGAATAATTCCAGGGCTTCAACACTGCTTGTTCTTGTTGTCACGGAATATCCAAGCTGCTCAAGAACTTTACTCCCCATTTTGGCAATTGGGGCTTCATCATCGACGAACAGAATATTTTCATTACCATGAGGTAACTCTTCTTTTTCAGCGTGCATATGGACTTTTCGTTTTTTGGTGATGGGCAGGTAAATTGTAAAACATGTTCCTTTGCCTATAGTGCTGTTGACTGAAATTTTTCCACCATATTTTTCAATAATACCATGAACAACGGCCAGTCCCATTCCTGTTCCTTCACCCACAGGTTTGGTTGTGAAATAGGGTTCAAAAATGGTGTGAAGGTTCTGTGGAGCTATGCCCATACCTGTGTCACTTACCTTAATCTCAATGTATTCTCCAGGTATCAAATTAGGTATCATAAACATTTTATCGATGGTTGTATCATTCACACTGACTTCAAGCATACCGCCTTTTTCTTCCATGGCCTGGGCAGCATTGGTGCAAAGGTTCATCAATACCTGATGGATCTGGGTCGATGATCCCATTATAAGCGAATCACTATATATTTTATTATTGATCTGTATAGTTGACGGGATTGAAGATTTTATAAACTTTAGTACTTCTTTGGCAATGATATTAATCTGAATCGGCATGTCTGCTTCATCGGACTGGCGGGCAAAGGTCAGGATCTGTTTAACAAGATCCTTTGCCCGCATTCCTGCCTTGCGGACTTCCTGCAAATCATCCTCAAGTTCAGTGCCTTTTTCAACCCCGCCAAGAGCCAACTCTGTATATCCGAGAACGGAAGACAGGATATTGTTAAAATCATGGGCAATACCTCCTGCCAATGTTCCGATGGACTCCATTTTCTGAGCTTGTTGGAGTTTGGCTTCGAACTTCTTTTTTTCACTTTTCGCCTGTTTGAGCTCTGAAATGTCAGTATGGACAGAAACAAAAGACTTCCCGTATTCTAAATGTTCAATGGCAGTAACCTTTGCAGCACTCCAAAAGGATGTCCTATCCTTTTTTAAATTTTGAATTTCTCCAGACCAGACCCCTTTATTATACAAAATTTTTAAAATTTCTTCTGCTATTTCATAAGGATGTTTTTCGGTGGGTGCATTAAGGATCGAAGCATGAAGACCTATCATTTCACCAGAGTCATAGCCAAACATTTTTTCAAATTCTGGATTTGTGTAAATAATAATACCATCTTTGCCGACGAAGGAAACGCCTTCTGACATCCGGGTAATGATCTCACTTTGAAGCTTTAATTTCCCTTCATTCCTTTTACGCTCGGTGATGTTTTGTGCTGCTCCCCAAAGTCCAATTATTTTACCTTCTGAATCTTTTTCTGCCTCACCTCGCACCCACATCCACCCAGAACTTCCGTCTTCCCTAACTGTTTCCAACTCAAGTTCATATAAAATACCCGTATTTTGGGTGTTGGTTAAAGCAGCAGATAATCTGTCCCAACTTTCAGGTGTAAACAGCTTCTGGTGTTCAGTGAAAGGCGGTGGAGGAAGTGACGGATCAAAACCATGCATTTTGTACAGTTCATCAGACCAAACGACCTGATTATTCAAAATGTCCAAACTCCAACTGCCCACATGGGCAATTCGCTGTGATTCTTTTAATTTTTCTTCACTTTTTTTCAATGATGCCAGCATTGACTTTTGACGCATTAACAAATTTTGTATGCCTTCCGATATAAGCGCAATAGATATGGTGGTTATGCTGTTTAAAAGCATAAAATTCAAGCCAATCACCACCCATTTTTCAATAGGGTTGATTGTGGAGTAATCCCAATCAATATGGCCAAGCTGCAATAATAAACCAATAATAATTATTGTCCCTGCATTTAAAGCGAGAGAAATTAGTGCAAATCGAAGACCCAGAAGAATGGCCACAATAATCGGAAATGCAAATAACCATACAGGACCACCACCAAAAGGCCCAATAGTCAACAATAGTATCATTCCGAGAATGTATCCCATAACGGAAAAGGTAAGCGCACGGACCACAAAGGGAACGGATCGGGAGAAAAAGAGGATAATTACCCAACTATAGATAACCGTATCAGCAGCCGCTATGCTCCACAGGTCTTCCTTAATGGAAAGTACAACGCTGGGAAGATAAACAAAAAACCCCAAGAAAGTACCAATAAACACAAAAACCAAAAGAAGACGTTCTTGCCAGTACCTAATTCCATCATTGATAGTAAGGTCTGTAGGAGTTGTTCTCCGGCCAATGAAATCCTTCAGTTTTGTTACATTTTTTTTTAATTGAATAAAGTTAGCCACAATTCGATTCCCAATAAAAAATAATATTTGATTATTGCTTAAAAATTAACTGCGCCAGTATTCTATAACTCAAACTTTATCTGCTAAAATTTTTAAAAAAACGTTACATCAAAGAGTTGAAGATTACAAAAGCTTTATACCAAGAGAATATTTTACATCAGTATGTCCCTGTTCAGCTAATTTTTTAGTGTCTTCAAGTTCACTACACCATACAGAACCAACACAGAATAAGATTAGAAACATAATAATTATTGTTTTTTTCATATGCGTTTTCTTTTGATTAAAAATTGAAAAATATTTGCTTCAATCTAACCGTCTCCCACATATCAGGTCTGATAATAGGTATAATGTAAACTATACCCCCTGGATCATGGACAATGCCTTTGCCAAGCCCAACACATATGAAAACTGAGCATTAACTTTGTCTGGCTCTGTTTCCCTCATGGATTCCATTTTCTGGTCTTCCGTCAAGATCAAATTTCCAACGGCTTCGAGAGCATTTTCACGGGCCTGCATCGCACCATCCCCGATATCCATCAACATCCCCCGTAGGTGGTCAAGCGTTAGGTTTAACTTATCCGGATCATAACAATCCTGGAAAAGGGTCCGGGCATCATGGGTCAATAGGATTTTCCGTATGGTTTTAGCCTCAATGGGTGTTACTGTTCTCATGGTTTAACCTCTTTCTGCTCTTCAAATAAACGGTTCGGTCAGCCTCTCTTTATGGCTTCTCTCTTTTGGTCCTCATGGCTAATATTCCCAACAGCTTTAATTGCATCATTCTGGGCCTGCAGCTTCCTGTCCCCAATATCCATTAGCATGCCCCGCAGATGATCCAGTATTAGATTTAATTTAGGGTGATCATCACAATCCGGGGAAAGAGTCCCGGCGTTATGTGATAATAAAATTTTTCGTAGGATCTTTGCTTCTGTCGGTGTTACTGTTCTCATATCAAGCCCCCTTCTGTTCTTCAAATAATCTTTTCGCCTGCCTGCGGATATGTCCCTGCACCTGTCCTTCCTTCATCCAGGCATCTGCATCCTGCACCCCACAACACCGGCGATTTCTTCATGGACGTAACACGCTGGGAGATCTCGTTCTGTATATCCGGGTCCTTTTCTCTTCTGGGAACTCAAAACCCTTGGGCCTTGTAAAACCTGTTCTTTCAGCAGACATTATTCAGATCAACACCCCGCTCTGACAGACTAAAAGATTGATAGCCATACAGCTCTATTCCATGATTCCTTTTGTTTTTATACAAATAGCGAAGAAAAGCAATGGGGAAATATATTGAGTGATACAGGCTTTAAGATTTCGATTCAACTTTATAACCCTCAGAAAAAATATTCTGTGCAATGTCCGGAGCGTTTTAAGGTAACCGGAATAGGCACCTCTGTCTTTTTCTGTCGGGGTGGGCATATCCGTATGGAGTTGACTTCCAAAGAAAATATTAAGGGCCTCTGCTGGGGCGATAAATCAATGTTCCTTTTCCGAAGGGGGTAGCACCAAAAAAGATTGAATTAAAATAATCTACCGCAGGAGCGGGGGTATATGACCGTAACTTTGAAATACAGGCAAGGCGCAGCCCACGCATAACAGAACAACCCAATAGAAAGGTGAAGAAGAGACGGCCAGGCGAAAGAATTGATTCATCCGATTATCTGGACATCCCCGTTACAGTGTATCTCCAATTATGTTGCGCCTTTTTTTTGTTGCGAGTTTTTTTCTATTTTTTTTTAAAAAAATGTATTTTCTTTGGATTTAATTCTTTTACTTTTCTTTTTCTCTCATCTTCTTTGCTTTTGACAGATAATATTCAACGCTTTCTTGTTCAAAACCCGGCGCTGTTTTGGCAAAATCAGCAGCTTTTTGGTAATAATCAGCAGCAATCTGTCTTTTTCCTCGGGCCTCGTAAACCTGGCCGAAACGCTCAAAACCATCAATCTGGTCAGGATATTCACTCAATAATTTTTTTGATACGGCCTCTGCTTCGTCCAGTTTATTCTGTTTTATAAGATCCATAACACTATTTGAAAGCTGATCCAATTCTGTGTAAACTGTTGTGTATTTAGTTGGTTGAGAACTGGGTTTAATTGCCCCTCCTCGTAACGACAGACAGCATTTTTTATATTTTTTACCACTGCCGCAAGGGCATGGTGTATTGCGACCGATTTTTCCCATAAGGAAAATGTTTCATATTTTGAATCTTACTGCAAGGAAAAGATTATGCAGCTTCGATTTGCCACGAATCTTCCTGTTGAGCAATATATACAACGTAAAGCATGGAGAGACGCTGAACTGGATCAGTGTCCATTGCATCCGGAAGGTGGTTGTAAATTTGCCAGACACGGGACTTATAGCAGAAAATCTCCCGACGGGGTAAAAATAGCCCGTTGGTACTGTCCTGATGGAGGTACAACTTTCAGTAAACTGCCGGATTGTCTGTCCTCACGACTACCCGGAACATTGATTGAAGTGGAAACGGTTATTGATCAAATCGACAGTGCATCAAGCCAAGAGGCTGCAGCAGATAACATTCGGTTGGACATAAGCCTTCCAAGCGTCCTGCGTTGGATGAGGCGGCGACTGTGGCCTATACGTTTAACCTTGATTTTATTGATTGAACTTCTTCCGTCATTGCCGGATGATTGTAAGCCAACTTTTTCAGCTTTTCGATCTGCTCTTGGTATTGAATTTGTTTTACCGCACCTTCGGATGCTTGCTAATCCACATTTGGATATTTTACCGCCGCCCTTAGGGTTTGGCCCCCGCCCGAAGGCACATAAATCAAAAAAAAGCCGGTTCCAACACAAAACAGGGACTGATCCTCCCTAAAAAACAATGTAAATTGCCTTTATCGATAATTTCAAGGAGGCAATACCATGAAAACGAAACGTAATGGGGTAAAAAGTTTGACTTCAAGGTCTAAATGCGGTCTTCGTGCGTCTATTGGAAAAAACCCAATCGAATCTTGTCGCATCAGAAAAATCACAGGCAGTTTTGCTTTTATCGAGCACCGTTTTCTACGGGAAGGCTTTTGGGCAAGCCTCAATCACCATCAACTTTTGTTGTATCTGTTTCTGATTATAGTATCTGATCGCCATGGATTATCATATTACAGTTATGATAAAATCTGCACTCTCCTGGGGATTTTAGTTGATGACTATATTCTCGCCAGAAATACATTGATTGACCAGGACCTGATCGCATTTGACGGTAATCTTTTTCAAGTCTTATCTCTTCCTGACAAGACTGTTTTGCCTTCACCTGCGGCACTTAACAATCGAAAAGAGATGGAGCAGCATGACCCGGCAACTATCCATCACCTTGTCACGCAATCCTTTGGGAGAAACCATGACAGAAATTGCCAATAAGATACCAAAAGTATTCGAGCAATACTTGGATTATTATAGAGCTCAGGTTCGAAGAATGCATTCTGTTTATTGTATGAGAAAAATACTATTCGGCCTCAATCTCTATATGCAAAAATCAAATATTGTTTTGTATAAAATATCAATCAAAGATGTCGACAGTTTTTTAGCGCTTTATAATAAACATTATGCTCCTGCGACATGTAGGGTTAATAAATCTTATCTGCGTGAATTCTTAAAATATTTTTACCGCAATGAATACATCAAAAAGAACCTTGCTCCCTTAGTCAAAAGTCCGCCAGAGTTTGCACGTTCAAAACCACCAAAATTTTTACGTCCAAAAGAAGTCGAAAAATTGTTTAGCAGTCTTGACCTTTTTATTTTAAAAGATCTTCGCACCTATGCGACAATGCACCTGGCATACTATCTGGGGCTACGTCCCAGAGAAATCAGCTTGATAACCCTGGATGATATTTCGTTCAGACAAAAAGAAATTTGTATTCGATCCAGGAAAAATTATAGTCCAGCTCATCTTCCGCTTCCGGATGAAACGATCAAAGCAATCACCGCTTATATCATTGGAGGGAGGCCGAAAAGCGAACACCGAACTCTTTTTTTACAGCTTGTTCCACCTTATAAACCTGTAAATACAAAAAATGATGTCGCCCATTATATCCGGGACTGCATGCAAAAAAACACTCTTTCGGCAAGTCCCTACTGGTTACGTCATTCATATGCACAAAATCTTTTAGAATCGGGTGCATCCATTTATGAAATCAAAGAAATGATGGGCCATAAAACCATCGAGTCAACCCGCAGGTATCTGAGCATCCATATTAAACTTATGCGGGAGATTATCCTTGATGAAACACTTTAAAAGTTTTTTGGCTGAACAAATGGAAAATTTTATCGAATATCGTTTGCAGTTGGGATATTCGGTAGGAAATATGGTTCACTATCTTAAAATTTTTGATCGATATGTGGTTGAAAAAAAGTCAACTTGGGCATCCTTTAATCCCTTGTTTTTTCTTGAGTTCAGAACCAGCCTTCATTACGAAAACCGATCCAAAAACATGGGTTTTAGAATGGTCAAAATGTTTTTCAACTTTCTTATCCGCAAAGATCTGATCCAGGAAAATCCATTATTGGAAATTGCCCAATTACCGAAAAACCAGATTGTTCCTTTTATATTTTCTCCGGAAGAAACAGACCTTTTGCTTAATGGCGTAATTAAACTGATACGTAGAACTGAACAATCCTATTTGGGTGATTTTAGTGCTTATATATCTTTTTTATTGATGGCCCGATGCGGACTTAGAATCTCAGAGACACTTAATTTGTTAAAAACCAATTATATGCCTGAAGAAAGGACGATCTATATTAAGGAGACAAAATTTAAAAAAGACCGACTGATCCCTATACCAAAAGCCGTAGTTACTGGAATAAACAACCTGCTAAACGTTCGTCAATTGTTTCTTGATAAAGAAGCGAATCCTTTACTACTGATAAAAGGTAATCAAACAAAATTATCAAAAAATTATATATATCTAAAGTTTAAAAAAGTTATCAAATATATTAACCTTGATCAACCACGAAAAGTAATAGGTACTACTAATTTTTGTGGCCCTTCGAACCATTCGCTGCGTCACTCATTCGCTGTGAATACACTAAAACGAATAAAACTGCAGGGTAAATCTCCTCAAAATGCACTACCGGTGCTGGCAACTTATATGGGACACAGCGAGTACAGATACACAACAAAATACCTGAAAGTACTGGATGCAGAACATCGCCGTCAGATGTTTGATTTTTCAATGTCGATGAATGAGGGCCTATGAGATTATCAAGTTGCTTACTTCAATATTTTAATCAGTACTTGCCACAGATAAAAGGCACAAGTGAACAAAGCATTAAAACGTACCAGCAAACGTTCTCTTTGTTTATGTATTTTTTGAGCGACTACCACTCAATCAAAATAAAATCTTTAAAAATAGAGCATCTATCAGCAGATGCTGTACTCTCTTTTTTACATCACCTGGAGACCCATAGGAAAAATACGGTTCAAACCCGCAACAATCGCCTTGCAGCTGTTAAATCATTCGCAAAAATGATCCGGTTTATGCATCCGGATAAAAAACATATTGCAGAAGCCATCCTAAATATCCCGCAAAAAAGGGCTCAAAAAAAACTAATGGGGTTTTTATATTCGAATGAGATCATAAAAGTTTTTAAAACAGTGGATCTTAAGAAAAAAGAGGGGATGAGAGATTATACCATCCTTCATCTTCTTTACGACTCTGGTGCCCGGGCCAGTGAAATTGCAACACTTGACCTTGACTATTTTGATCCCGTGAACGAAACAATCGCAGTCCTGGGCAAGGGGAACCGGTACAGGTTGATTAGCCTATGGCCCATAACCTCCGCTTTAATCACAAACTACATTTTAAACTACCGTATTGATTCGATCCCTGTATATGGCCACCGGTTGTTTATCAATCAGCGAAAAAGGGGATTGACAAGGCACGGCATTAATAAAATTTGCAGGAAATATTTAGCAAAAGCATTGCCTTTAAAGCGCCTCAAAGGACTGAGCCCGGCGCATTGCTTCAGACATTCATGCGCGGTGAATATGCGGATTTTAGGTGATCCTGTGTCTGATATAAAAAATCGTCTTGGACACAAAAGTGTAGAATCAACCATGGCTTATTTGCACATTGATCTGTCGAGAAAACGTAATATCCAAAAAAAATTTATTGAATACACACAGTCCAAAATAACACCTGATAAGAAAATAAATGAGCTAATAGATTGGGAAAATAATAAGGAAACGCTTACCTGGCTTGACAGTCTTTAACCATTGAAAATGGCCTGTGCCAGACACGGAGAGGTATGCAAAGAGACAAAATATTATGTTACCAGTTTTTTTAAAAACCTTAAGAATTCATTCTAACCTATTGAATTTACAGGCAATATGAACTTACAATCAAAAAATCGAATTCTTCTATTATTTTAGAGAGTTAGACCCACTCGCAACATAACTCCAATAAAAGGTAATGGACTCTTGATGAATTTGATTCTTCCCGTTCCCATATAATTGATTTTTAAGTCCAAGGATAAAAAAAACTATTTATACCAAATGTGGTATTCTAAAAATATTAAGAAAACCCGGACTGGTGAAAGAAACGCTCGGTGATTTGTTTAATTTGATTCCTGAACGATTATACCAAAAGACTCGCAACCGATTTCTAAAACCAAAAAATGAAAAAAACTCTTAGGGATCACAATGGATACACGGCATGGCTTTAGATAATATTGCCATTTTGTCTGTATTGTTGTGTTTTTTAATTTATTCTTTCCTATCCAGAAAAATTTGGTTTAAATTGCTTTTGACCGATTTCTGTGATATTTTTTTTCGTAATTTTTACCTTCGTTTTTTTGTATGTATGTATGTATGTATGTATGTATTGATTTAAATTATTTTATACCAAGTGTTTTAAACAAAAGAAATGGACGTTTTCATTTCAGTTATAAAACGACGAATTAAGGTTAATACGATGAGGATATTTTGAAAATATCAAATAAGACTTTGTCATTTCTATTGATTGGAATATGTTTGCTTTTTTCTCTGTCAGTCCAAGCTTACGCTGATGATATGAGGACAGTTAGAATACTTGTTTTGAATTCGTATCATAAAGGATTTCAATGGGTGGACGGTATTGTTGAAGCGGTAGAATCAGGTCTAAATGCTCAAGATTTTAATTATGACCTGAGAGTGGAGTATATGGATACCAAGGTAACCAAATACAATACTGCATTAAAGGCAAAACTTTATGAATTATATTCATTGAAATATGACAATTATAGGTTTGATGCAATTGTCGCTTCAGATGATCATGCTTTTGATTTTCTTTGGGAATATCACAAAGAATTATTCCCTGACACCCCCATCATATTTTGTGGGGTTAATAATAGCAACGTTGCTAATTTAATAGATAAAAATTATTTTACCGGGGTACTGGAAATTCCTGATCAAGAGTCAATGATCAATCTTGCCGTAAAGCTCCATCCAGGATTAAAAAAAATATATTTAATAGCAGACACAACACCCTCAGGGAATTACCGTTGGGAAAAACAAACTGTCCCATTAATTTCAGTTTACCCGGATATCGAGTTTATCCGTATTGATGACAGCTTATCCTTTTCAGAAATTGAGGATAAAATGATCAATCTCCCGGACGATTCAATCACATTTCATGCTGTTCTTACACGAGACAAAACAGGTCGCTATTTCCCTTTGAAGGAAGCAGTATCAAGAATATCGAAGGCGAGTAGAAGGCCTATATATACTTTTTTGAGCCAAGACTTAAAGTATGGATTAATTGTAGGGTGTCCAAATCCTCCTTTTTTTCTTGCCCACTTTTTGGATCGTAATTTCGTTTTTGATCATCTTTTCAGTAACTCATGTTTATTTAAAAATTTTT
>Ga0208900_1000820_pt1 | contig 18282 bp, 14 predicted proteins | sample AntAceMetag02UKK_FD_184763 | JGI IMG/M metagenome (GOLD analysis project Ga0208900, IMG submission 184763) | Saline lake microbial communities from Ace Lake, Antarctica - Antarctic Ace Lake Metagenome 02UKK (SPAdes) (version 2) | ecosystem: Environmental > Aquatic > Non-marine Saline and... | reverse complement strand
CCATGCCCAATCTTAATGGTATTGAAGCCTCCCGGCAGATAAAACAGGCAGGGATAAAATCAAAAATCATTATTCTTTCAATGCATGAGCATAGCAGGTATATACGTGAGCTTTTAGGATTGGGTGTATCCGGGTATCTGCTTAAAAATGCCGCAAGTGAAGACATCATAAACGCCATTATCAGTGTTCTAAAAGGCAATACCTATCTGAGTCCCTCCATATCCAGCCGTGTTATTGAGGATTATGCCGGTATGAATAAAAAATCATCGGAAGAAGATCTCTACAATACACTGACAAACCGTGAGAGAGAAGTGTTTCAGATGATAGTTGAAGGCAATTCCACAAAAACAATCGCCGATGTGTTATGCGTAACTCCAAGCACGGTAAAATCCCATCGATCCCACATAATGGAAAAACTTCAAATGGATAACTTATCTCAAATGATTCGCTATGCCATACAGTTGGGAATCATCGATATCCAAATGTAATAGATCCTTAATTATGGTGATACAAAAATGATATACGCCGTATGTATGAACGCTCTGCTGACCCGAACGGTACCCACATCATCATAGGGGTTCTGAGCCGCAATCAAGGTAAAAGGACGAACCGCTTTGATCAACCCGTACCTTGGAATGGTCATCTCCCCTTCTTCCATGGGAGTAATCAGCACATTAGAAACATCCGCCGGCATTCGGTTGAACTCTTCAATATACAAAATGCCGCCGCCTTCCATAGCCCTGGTAAGCGGCCCTTTTTCAAAGTACTTGGGCAGGTAAGGGAGTTTACAACAAATAATCTACCCGTTTTCACTTAAGACATGCCGTAAATACTGGCCATTAAGCTTGAAAGTGGGTAGTTTTATTTCTATGAAGTCCCTAACTATCCGACATCACCTTTGCCGGATCGAAATGACCCACCAGTTTAGCCGGTGTCAGGTCCACATTCCCTTCAATAATATACAAGGGAATCCCGGATTACCGTGCGATGGTTCTGAGCAGAGTGGATTTAGATGTCCCCGGCGAGCCTTCCAATAAAAGGTTTTTACCCGCCTCCATGGCAACCAGGATGGATGTTATCTCGACTGTTCTGCCCACAACCTCGTTTTTAAGTTTCGCATGAATGTTCCGCATTGATGAAATAGGACTCCTTGTTACTTTCCTTCTCCCTGCAAAAGCGTCTGAGCGTATTCTCTGATTTCCTCTAATCGCGTGTTAACGCCGGCCAGAGAAGCCGATTCCCGTCCATCTTTATAGAACAGGAAGGTTGGAAGCCCGCTAACGTCTAATTTAATAAGGAATTCCCGGTTGGGACCGGCCTTAATTTCAAAAAATCGAATGCCTTTCTTCAGCTCGTCGGCAAGGGCCTCGACCTGAGGCTTAAGGGCGCGACACCTACCTCACCCGCCCCCCCAAATAACCACGACAACGGGAAACGGGTTTTCCAGAACTTTGACCTTAAAATCCATTGCACTGACTTCTTCCATTTTTTTCACTCCTAATCTTAAAAATTGCGACCCTTCAACTGAGTCCAAATGTCTTCAACAATTTCATCGGCGGTCTTCTCCCCTTCTTCCATGGGAGTAATCAGCACATTGGAAACATCCGCTTCTCTGCCCACGGCTTTGTTCTTAATTTTATCATAAATCTCAAATATTTCTCATTACCAAAATAGTTTTATTTTCAAGAAACCTCAGTAAATTGACCGGCATCCACACCACAGAAGGGACACTTGATCGGAGGCTTACCAAACTCAATATCACCGCACACCGGACAGATATAATATGAACCGACCTCATCAGCATCGGGATTACCGATGGCTTTGTTGATCAACTTGGCAATCATCGGTCCGATGGACATGGCATATTCCAAACTGTACCTCCCTTCAATGGCCTCATCGTTTACTGCATCTTGAACCATGGGAGGGTATGCGCTCTTATAATCATAGATTTCCTCTTCCAAGGCCTGTTTGAGGTTTTCCGTGGTGGTATCCACTAAATTAGTGGCCCTGAAATGGCTTACGGCATGAAACATTTTTGCCGTGGCAACAGCCCTGAAAATCTTGGCGACGTTTGGGTGACCTTCTCTGTCGGCTGCTTCGGCGAATGCTATGTACCGAACATTGGATTCCGATCCACTGGCAAACATCTTCATTAAATTGTCAACTGTTCTTGCCATATTCAGATGTCCTTTCCTATTTGGATTGATATTGACGCTCCGCGATCTTAAAACGCATGTATATGTGGAAAACGCTTTATAACCGGATCATCAACTCTGTTTTTGTGTGATATAATATATTCACAACAAAGACCATGCCTTGGACAATTGGTTTTGGAACAAGAGCAATAAGCATTTTTTAAACACGTTTTTTGCAGGGTTATTCCTGTAGACCGATGAGAATCGTGCCGAGTCCGGGTTGATCCAGGCCATGGAAATATTGTTCCTTTAGAAAAATATCAGCAGGAGTGGAAGGGTTAGCGTGTATAATGGATCGACATTGCAGCTCGGCATCTTCTATATGACACCATTCCGCCGGAAGCGGGGGGATTTCAAAATAGACGATTTTTTTCATAATATCTTGCGGAAATTTCATCTTGTCCTTATACACTACGAAATTTTTGTGCATGAACCAAACATCTTTCCTGTTGGATAATTCCGCAATCTGGCGCTCATCCCGAACCTCTTTACCCACCACTTCTTCGCCTTTTTTCATCACCAGGGTGGAATGACGTCCCCAGTGAAAATCCTTATTATTGAGCGCCACGTAGATACAATGGCACTTGAGGACTTCTCTTACGCCGGTATTGATGACCTTTCCCAGCCCCATAAGGGATCTTTCCTCGGCATCAGCCTCGATATCAATGATGTTCTTGCGGTCTTTTGATAAAAAAGGTGCGACCTCAACAATTCCTTTGCTGTTTTTTACGGTCGCAAGTATCGCCGTATCCGCTGCCTTTCTATCCATGACGCTCACGTATCCTTTATTTCAATTTGCATTGCCCTTAGTTCTCGGAGATCACCAGATCGAGGAGGGAAAAGCATTTTTCATTACAGATCCTTTCACATCGTCTACAGGCAACGCCATCGCACAGGGCCAGATTGATGGTGATTCCGAAATCGCCATGTTGTTCCAGTATTCCCAGAGCATTTTCCGGGCATTCCTGAACGCAGGCTTCATCGCCCAGACATCCGTCAAAAAAAACGGTTTTTCGCTGTCCGATATCAGGAATAATGACAAGTCCCATGACGCCCAGGTCTGGGATGTCCTTTTCAACGGTTTTGATGACCCGGGGAATGCTTGTCACTTCTTTTAAGGCGGGAAGCCCATATTTTTTGAGAAATTTCTGGTATTGTTTCAGGGGCATGCCTTCTGTCCAATGGGAAATCTCCAGAATATAGACCTTTTCAAACACCTTGGATTCGGCAAACATGCAGTGATGTTGCCGCAATTCATCTGCCACCTGTTTCATGTGCCAGAGCTTGTTCTCGTCTCTGACCATATCAGCCGCCATGGCCAGGGAAGTATTGCCGACTTGGTAGATTGTTTTGACATCGGCTGGAATCATGCCGATTTCCTGGGCCTTAAGTGCGTCCACATAGGTCCCTGATGCACCCGACATGTAGGCGGTCTCAATGTCATCCACCTCTATACCAGCCTCCTGGCAGAGGGTGATGTGTCCGGCCCTGACGGATCCAATGGCTTTCCCGGCCTCCAGCAGGTCCTTTTCCGTAAACCGGATGCCGTCCGGCAGATGGATTTCCATATCCGTTGTGTTTATTTTGGGAATACTGATGAGATGGGCTTTTTTCCCTTGGCTGAGAAGGGCGACAACCCCGGTTCCCGTAATGCCCACGGCTCTCAATTCACCCTTTTCCAGAACAGCCCCCGTGGCGGGATCCACCGTATCCCCCGGTAAAGTCGTCATTTCTTTGTCAAGAATCAGGGTTTTCAATCTACCGTGAAGGGGTTGTCCTGCTTGTGCGACCCGTTTGAAGCCAACGGCTGAGTCGCCGATATCATCTGGTTCGAAGTCCACGTCGGAAATGGCACCGGGAAGGGCCAGAAGGCCGTCTTCAATCTGTTGGCCTTCCAGGGCCGGACCCGCAGCCGTGGAACCGGTATAGACAATGCCTTTGTGGAGGAGCGCCATTTCAGCATTGGTGCCGTAGTCCGTAACAATGGCTGTTTCCTCCTTTTCCAGCATGCCCGTTTGAATCATCATGGCCAGGGCATCGGCGCCGATTTCATGGCGAACGGCCGGGGGTATCAAAACATTGGCATCTTCCGGTAGGTCAAGCCCTCTGATGTCCTTCGCCTTCAGGAGTTGGGCATCTCTTTTGGGGGCCACAACCCCCAGGGATTCCAGCTTGCGTTTCCCGGCATAGGCCAAATCTCTGAACTCGATTCCCTGAAACAGGGAAAGTTGGATGGGGTTGCCGCAAATGGCCAGTCGCACCACGTCCTTTTTTTTAATTTTCAAATGATCGATAACATGATTGGCCGCCTGCACCATCACCGCGTGGGCGCCTTCAATACCCACTTCCAAGGCAAAATGAAGGTGGTCGATCACATTGGCGCCAGGGAGCGGATGCCGGGTGGTAACCGCTGTGGATAGAATGATCCCTTCCTGATCAAGATCAATTGCGTGTCCTCGAAACCCGCTTGTGCCTAAATCCAGAGCAATACCCAATTTTGCCATTTGTTTTCCTGTCCTCCCTGTTGGTTTAAAAAAGCTTTCGGTTACATTCAAAACAAATCCAGCCCTTTGTATCATCCCTGATAATCTGGGCATAATGGCCATATTTCGCTTTATGTTCCTTCTTGATCTGTGCCCAGAATTGTTTGATCTCAGTGCAGGAAAGTCTTTTTCCTAAAAACGCTTCTACATCCGTGTGCAGGCGGCCGCATCGTGTACAGGCAATCATTTTTTGTTAATTTCCAATCCGGTTGTGGAAAAATATTTTCTGTATGCATAAACAATAAGAAAAGGACAGAGCCCAAGAATAAGATACCATGCTCTGCCCCCCCAAATCAAGTCTTACGACTCTATCTCAGCATTTTTAACAAACTGCTACAGTCCGTAGGAGTCCGGGTTGAACCCCTTGACGTTCTTGTATTTGGCCAGGGACTGATCAATGAAAGTCCCTTCATCGTCGGGCAATGCTTCGAGATCCTTCATGGCCTTGTCCAGGGCTCCTTTTTCCAGGGCCGTCAATTTCATCATGGGATCTCCCAGAATGATCTGGCCTGCCTTGAGAGCGGCTGCCTTGCCCCTGCTATAATAACTTTCATTGTTATTAATCATGGCATTGCCGATTTCCCAGGCGTTGTCCGGGGTCAGAATCAGGCTGTGAGAATCCCTGTACATGTCAGAGTTGACCAGGATCGCTTTCATCTGCTCCTGATAACCCAGTTCTATGGACGAATTAAGCATGGCGCAATCGTACCCGAGGATCTCCGCGAATACGGAGGTGGTGGTGGCACCGAACATGTCGTGATATTCAACAGCCTCGTTGCTCCACACATCGCAGACTGCCATGATGAGATTGCCAGCAAGGTCAGAATGGGCGCAGGCGCTGGCTTTTCCTTCGGTGGCGATGGGTACGCCGGATATGGCCTTGATAATGGGATCCTCGTAGGCGCAGTCCTTGGTGGGACCGGTGGCACCGCACTCATAGGCGACCAGGGTTCTGGAGGCAGAGATGGCCCTGGCCAAAGCTGCGATCACGTGTGGTACGTCCTTGGAAGTCATGCCGCCCGCCATGAACATGGCTGTGTTGGCTTCAGAGCAGTTGGTGTCACCGCCAGCAATGCAGCCGTTTTTCTTACAGATGGGGACGATCTTGTTCCATAGCCATTCCATGTCGATGGCACCTAAGACCCCGCAGCCGAACAGGAGGCCGCCGATATCGTTTCGAATAATGGCATGGTCAAAGATCTCCTTGCCGCCCATGGATTCGATGGAGACGATGTCCGCGTGTTTGGAGCATTCTTCAAAGCTCTCCAGGATTTCATTTGTGTAGTCGCTTTCCCGCATGTGGTGCATATCAGGTTTACGCAAATCCGCAGGGGTGGATCGATAGGCGGCTTTGAGACCATATTTTGCTAAATAATCATCCATTTGCCTGGCGGTTTGGTCAGCGATCTCCCCACCCCATTTGGGGTTGTGGGTCATCTGAAAGACGTGTTCATTTTCAACAATGAGGGTGGGGTGCCCGACAATGGTCATCCTCTCCAGGGCATCCCCATTGGCTTTTTCATATTCCCTAAGAAGGGTTTTCATGGTTTTTTCACTGCCAGGCCTGGGATGGGGCACCACCTCCGGATGGACAAATCCGCCACCGATCTCGATTCCTCGTTTGGTGGTGACCGGAAATTTTGCGGTCCCAAACATCATTTCAGTGCCACTGCTGTAAGCCATCTTCGTATATTTTGTCCGTGCCATTTTTTCTTCTCCTTGGTCTTAGGTTTTGAAATAAACAAAAAAAATTTCCCTATCCTGAAACGCGTTGACAATTTCCCCCTATTTTTTATCCACCTCCTTTCAAAAATTCTATTTTACCTGCAAAGTTGCCAAAAACCGCTTGCAACTTTCAGGTTCTAAAAAGAATTAAGTATTCCTTAGGATGCTGCCTTAACTATAATGCAATGAACGTGCCAAACCACTCACTTCGGGCCTTATGTAAAGTATTGATTTTTATGTAATTTATTACCTTTAAAATTTTAGATTTTACTGGCATCATCCTGCCTGCTACATTAGGTGGCAGGGGCAAATTCAAATGTCACCTGATGTGACACCTGTCGATCGTTGGAAGGAGTGTATTGGCACAGCCGAAGATAGAGTAATCGTCGGGTAATTCCCAGCATTCTGGCTGCGGCAGATTTGTTCCCCGAAGTCATTTCAAGGGTTTTCAGGATGAGCTCTCGCTCCATTTCATTTAAGGAAATGCCTCCTTCGGGCAAATGATTTATCCATCCGTCGCAAGCAGGGGAATCATTGCCGGTCTCTATAATTTCCTCGGGGAGGTCATGCATTGTGATCTTTTTATGGGAACATGTCACCGCCAGCCTTTCCACGATGTTGGCCAGTTCTCGAACATTGCCCGGGTAGGTGTAATTGAATAAAATATTTGCGGCGTCTTCGGTGAGGAAAGGTGTCTCTCGTCCCTCCCGTTCAGCTGTTTCGTGAAAAAAATGATCCAACAACAGGGGAATGTCTCCACGCCTTTCCCGTAGGGAGGGGACATAAATGGGGACCACGTTGAGGCGGTAGAAAAGGTCATCTCTAAAATGCCCTTTTTGAATGGCGTTTTTCAAATTTCGACTGGTGGCGGCGATGACCCGGACATCGGTTTTGAATGACTTATTTCCCCCGACCCTTTCAAATTCTTTTTCCTGAAGAACCCGAAGAAGTTTGACCTGTACTTCCGGATGCAGTTCCCCGATTTCATCTAAAAAAATCGTTCCGCCATGGGCAAGTTCAAATTTTCCTTTTCTCTGATGAAGGGCCGTGGTGAATGCCCCCCTTTCATGACCGAACAGTTCGCTTTCCACCAGATTGGCGGGGATGGCACCGCAGTTCAAGGCCACAAAAGGGCCATTCTTTCTAAATCCGGTTTTATGGATGGTTTGCGCAACCAGCTCTTTCCCTGTGCCGCTCTCTCCCTGGATCAAGACCGTGGCATGGGACGTCTTCAATTTTTCAATGAGGCGGTAGATTTTATTAATGCTTGGGCTTGCACCGATAATGACGCCGAAACGTTTTTTCAACTCCCGCTGCGGATGAATGGCTTGGTTGGGGCTGCGGGATACGTTTATTTTTTCAACAATGCTCAGTAGAATGACATTGATGTCCTGCTTCAGGCTGGAACCCGAAAAATCATAAAATTCACCATCCTGGTACAGAAAAGTCCCCAGGGGCGCGGTGATTAAAATAGCGGCTTGAGGCACCTTCTTTCTGGCCAGGTGTAGAAACCCGCCGCCTCCCATTTCGGAAGAATTTTGATCAATGAGGATGATTTGCACTTGGTCGGCATGCGCTTTCAGCAACTTCAATCCCTGCTTTTCATCCGTGGCCCAAAGGGGCGAAAACAGATCATCGGAAATCAAGCGGCGTAAAACGTGGAAACTTCCGTGCTGGTCGTCCACAATCAAAACGGCGGGTTTAAACTTCTCGGTTGCTTTTTCCATTTATCAATCCCTTAGATGAATAGAATGCTCTGAATATAAGGAACGGAGATTTTTCGTCAGCTTGTTTCCGCTTGGCACCCCTCAAGGGCTTCGCCGATGATTGCCCTGTTGAGCCCTTTGCCGATGATGGAAATTTTGCTGTCAGAACCCTTTCCGAGGCGCTGGGATGAAAACTCTCCGGAAGCCAGCTCCATCAATATCCATCCCTGACCCACGCGAAACACGCCTTTAGCTCTGACAATATCCCCCATTTGGAAACTGGCGGATGTGAAGTTTTGAAACAGTGCATCCAAGCGATCCGGTTCAAAGGAAATATCGCTGTAAACACGTCCAAACGATTCATATCCCAAAGCATCCTCTGTTTCAACCAAATGAATATGTCCCTTTCCTTCGTTGATCTCATGCGGATTTTCATGGAAAGGGGTGTCGGTTATTGGGTCTGCCGCAAGGGTGCTGTGAAGTGCCCCTTGGGGATGTTTTCCTAAAAGAGTTTCAGAGGTGGCCAGTGAGAATTGGTAATCCGACCAGTCCACAGCTCCAAATTCGCTTCGCATAACGGTAATGTCAGGATTGATCGCCGATATGGCCCCCTGGGTAACCATGGCCTTTCTTTTATCGACTTTGTCACATTTATTTAAAACGGATAAGTGGGCGTGCCTCACCTGTGATTCCACGAAATGGCGATTGGCTTTATATAACGCCATGAAACCGGTTGCGTCTGCAATCAGGATATAGTGAACGGCTTCAAAGGTATCTTCAAAGAGCTGTGCTTGAAAAATATATTGAATCTGCGCAATGGTGGCAACACCTGTCGGTTCAACAATGACTCTTTCTGGACGAATTGATCGATTGATTTCAAGCATTTGACTCCTGAAGTCCGCCTGGAGAGTACAGCAAATGCACCCACTTGGCATTTCGACCACATTTCCACCCTGATTGCTCAATAAGTCTCCATCAATACCCACATCACCGAATTCATTTACAAGCACCACAGTCTTCTCATTACTGCCCCATTTCTCGAGGATTTTTGTGATAAAAGTAGTTTTACCAGAACCTAAAAACCCATAGACAATATCAACGATCATCTCCTGCATCTCCTTACATCAAAGTTCTGACGAGATTATCCGTTCCATTTGCTCCGCATGGATTCCCAGCTTTCTCCTACCAGGGCATCCTCGGCCATTCCAGGGGCCTGACTGGCCTCTTTGCCCCATACCCCAAGCTCGAAGCCTGTGACATACTCTTCACACACCGCACCGCCGCCGCAAACAAACGGAATAGCGAGTCCTGCGGCCTTTAGCTGATGCGCAATCTTGGGAAAGGCGGTCATGGTGGTGGTCATGAGGGCAGTTCCGGTGACCATAACGGGTTTATGCTGTTTACACGCTGCCACAACCTTATCCACAGGAACATCGGCACCCAGATCAATGACCTCAAAACCGTTGGCGGTCAACAGAGCATTTACAATCACCTGTCCGATGTCATGGATATCTCCCTCTGCCGTATGGGTGACCACCGGCGCTTTTCGATCCATGGATTTGCCCATAGCCTCTTCGCACAGGGCGATACCCACACTCATGGCGTCGGAAGAGAGAATTACCTGGGGAAGGAAGTACGCGCCCTCCTCCCACATGCGACTGACCTCGCTCATGCCCGCAACCAGGGCATCATTGATAATATCCAAGGGAGATTTTGTTGCCAATGCCTTTTTGACAACGTCACCGATTCCTTCATCATCTCCCTCCACAACATATTTCGCAATTTCTTGAAGCACCGCATCTTTGGAGACTTGTCTGGCACCGTCCGTAACCTCATTATCGATGTCGTAACGTTTGAAAATGTTGGAAAAATCTTGCAGTATTTTCATTTGCTTTTCTCCTTGCGTTCGTGTTTATATTATGTACAATATGATTCCGGTAAGAACCACCAATATCTTGAATCCGGTGCTGCTAATGGCTTTTGGCCACCTCCACCATTGCCAACAGATTTTCAGTGGAGGTGCCCGGTGCTACGGCGCATCCGGGGGCCAAAATCTGGATGCCGTCGGCAATGGATTCCTCGCATCCTGCCTGCACTGTTGCGGCGTCCTTCATAAAGAGCGTAGTAGCGGTGTCGACTCCGCCCAATAAAATGATATTTGATCCGCATTTGTTCCTGGCAAGCCGGGCATCGGCTTTGGGTTCCAGGCTCAGTATGTCTGCTCCGGTTTCCCCCATCCATTCTACGATGCCGTCCACGTTGCCGCAAATATGAAGAATCTTGGGAACGGATATGGCGTCAAATTGTTTTTTCTGATATTCCAATTCCAAGTCTCTGTAAGTTTTGGGGGCAATCAGCTCTGGAGATGCAGTCATATCTTCGCAGCAAATAATATCTGCCCCCGCATCAATAAGGGCTTTGGCAAGTGCCGTGCCAGCCTTTTCCCCCACGTCCAGAAAGAGTCGAAGCTTGTCGGGTGCCTTGAACGTCGCCTTAAGAATGGAAACGGCTCCCAGGAGAGAACCCGCAATGGTAAAAGGTCCTACGATTCCCGCAATAATCGGTACCTTGCCTCCCACTTCTTTTTTCAAAATTCGAACCGCTTCGAGCAATTCCGGTATATTGCCCCTGGAAAGAAAATCATCCGGAAAAACAGGTGTATCAGTTAGCTTGTAGGGCGGTGGATGCTCAATTCCGGGAATGCCTTCTCCCGCTTCCAGGTTTGCGCCCGGCTTATACGTGCACCCCAGGGCCACAGATTCAAAGGTCTGACAAAAGGGAACTCTCACTGCATCGAATCCGAGCACCGTATGGGCGGCCATGGCCTGTTTGGCCATGGTTTCCCCCTTCAGGTGCCCCTCGGGCCAGAAGGCTTGAACTTTTTCCATTTGCTCGTAAGTCACCGTGGAGTTGGCACCGAAACAAGGCATCCGATCCGCTTTCTCGTGGTTCAGGACAGCCATTACTCGCTCTTTTGAATTCATCTATATCCTCCTCATTCTCATGAAAAAAAATTAAATTAGCAAAACCATTGTCAATATCATACGACAGCCTTCATCGGGGAAACCAACCGGGCGCAATTCTGGTGTAATGATATGGGTTTTAATACTTTATAAAAAAATATGGTTGGTGCAAGTAGTAATGATTTTAATGTTCTTGTCTGTATAACAAGCAATATTAAGATTTTAATGTTCGTGCCTTTTTAGCATGCAAAACTGATGCCAATAAATTTTCCAGTGGAATTTTACGCCAAGGTTGCGCCTGTGGTATGGGTCTGTGCTGGTATTGCCTGAACGTATGATGGAACAATAACCGTGACAATCATAGGTTGAAAAAAGAAGGTAAAGAAGGTGTGCTTTGAATTGTTAAATTATTACAAATAGTTAGACATGTGACATAATTGTCGCACTCTGACATTCACCTACAACCTGTTCTCAGGCTTTAAACTGGCATGATCCAGCCCGTAAGCTTTTATTTTTCGCCAGATGGTTCTGGGATTGATTCCCGTTTTGCTTGCAGTTTTGGAAACATTTCCTTCATATCGTTTGAGGGTTTCATAAATATAGGCTTTTTCGAATCGACTGATCACAATGCTGCGAGCTGTTGTAAAAGGGATATCCGTATTTACATGACTGGGCGACGGTTCGTCCAAGGGGTTATGAACATCATGGGAAAAGAATACCGTATCAATCTCCTGACCGTCGGTGACCACAAAGGCCCTTTCCAGAACATTCTCCAACTCTCTAACGTTTCCCGGCCAGGGATACGTTAGTAACTGGTTCATGGCGGCCACGGAAATTTTTTGAATATCTCTGTTCAGGTCCCTGTTATAGACGTGTAAGAAGTGTTGTACCAGCAGGGGGATATCCTCAATCCTTTCCCGAAGAGGTGGGATGTGGATGGGCACCACGTTGAGGCGATAATAAAGATCCGTTCGGAATTCCCCATCTTTGATTCGTTTGGTAATGTTTCGATTGGTGGCAGACAGCAAGCGGACGTCCACATCGACGGATTCGTTTCCACCAACCCGCTCAACCTTCTTTTCCTGCAAAATTCTGAGGAGTCTCACCTGCATTCTGGATGAAATTTCTCCCACCTCGTCCAGAAACAGCGTGCCGCCCTGGGCGTATTCAAATTTTCCCATTTTTCTATGGACGGCGCCCGTAAAAGCCCCCTTTTCATGCCCAAAAAGCTCAGTTTCCAAGAGCGTTTCAGCAAGAGCCCCGCAGTTAATGGTGACAAAGGGTTTGTTTCTCCTGGGGCTGTTGAAATGGATCGCTTTGGCCACCAGCTCCTTGCCGACCCCGGTCTCACCGGTAATAAAAACCCTCGCGTCCGTTGCTGCCACTCTCTGAATCAGTTCATAAATGGCCTGCATTTTATGGCTTTTTCCGATGATGTTTCCAAAGGCATATTTTTTGTCAACCTCTTTCCGAAGATCGCGTATTTCCTGTAGCAACTGTCTTTCCCTGAGTATCCTGGCCACGATTATGAGCAGAGTTTCCGGTTCAAAGGGTTTTTCCAGATAATCGCTTGCGCCTTCCTTGATGGCGTTGACGGCCGAAGCGATGGTGCCGTATGCGGTCATGACGATGCATGAGATTTTTGGATCGATCTTCCGGACTAATTTGATGAGTTCCAGTCCTTGAACCCCGGGCATCCGTATGTCCGTCAATAAAATGTCGTAGCTGTCGGAATTGAGCCACCCTATGGCGCCCTTAGCCTCATGGGCAGTGTCGACATCGAACCCTTCGGCTTCAAGGATGGCTTGAATGTGGCGGCAAAAAGAAATTTCATCATCCACTACGAGAAAATGAGGCATTACAACGTCCTCCTTCGAGTCTGCGGTTTTTCTTCATGGGGGGTCATGGGGAGCAGAATGTGAACTGTCAGTCCTTTTTCGGAATTGTTGGTTGCCCACATGGTTCCCTTATGGGCTTCAATAATCCGATGGGATATAGACAACCCCAGGCCGGTTCCAGAAGCCTTGGTGGTGTACATGGGGTGGAATATTTTTTCGGTTTCTGACGGTGCAAGGCCAATTCCTGAATCTTTAACGGCAATTTTTACATACCCTTCTTTTTGCTCCGCAGGGCCAAAAAAAATTTCAAGGATTTCCCCGATGCCCATGGCTTCAATGCTATTCTGGATAATATTTTGGAGTACCTGGCCCATGAGTACGGCATCCAGGCGAACGGGAAGCGGCAGGTTTGAATCGAAGCGCTTTTGCACCCTGATCTTTTTACCATCAATGTCATTTTGCAATCGATTCAGGGTTTCATCTATGACCATCTCCATCTGCTGCACGGAAAGGCTCAGTTTCAGTGTCCGGGTGTATTGCAAAATTTCGGTAACCACCCGATTCAGATTGTTAACATCACCTTTGAAGTTTTTAAACATCTCAGGAAGGGATTGCCCTTTGCGCGAGCCGAACTTATCCCCCGCCGTTTGTTCTGTTCCGGTGTAAAGCCCGTTTTCATCAGTGCACAAAAATTTTTGAAGTTGATTCATTCCCATTAGAATGTTCCCTAAGGGGTTTCGAATTTGATGTGCAACAGCACTGGAAAATTCCCCGAGCAAGGCCAGATTATTGGCCTTCCCCAATTCAACCTCCAGCATTTTCGTTTCGGTGATGTCGCGACCTATGCCTTCAACCCCGATAATCTTTCCGGAAATCTCCTTTGCGGGGTAAATGGTCAAGGAGATAATGTGGTCGTCTCCTTTCCAGTTCAGGTGGCGATACTCCATGTTCGAGAAAATGGAAACTTCTCCCATGAGTATCCGGCTGAAGTGGTCCTTCATTCTGCTGCGATCCTCCTCGAAAACCACATCCGTCACCGGAAAATCCCCTCCGCACAATGTTTCCCTTGAAAGCCCTGTAATCGTTTCCATTGCCCTGTTGACAAAAATAAATTTGTTTTGAGTGTTGGCCCAAAAGGTAATATCGTCCCTGATTTCAAAACGGGTGGTATGCTTGTCATGAAGTTGTTGAATCAGAATTGACTTTTCTATGACCTTCCCTTCCAGCAAATCGCTCATTTCAAGGCTTTGCGCATATGTCAATGAATTTTGAATGGCCACAGCCGACGCGCTGCCAAGGGCCTTGCACAGGGCAAACTCGTGCCGGGCAAAAGGCCGTTTTTCCCCGGTACGGCCCAGAACAAACAATCCCAGGAGTTTCCCCCCGAACCGCAATGGCATCATGATCAGTGATCGGATATCACCAATTTTGAAAAAAGTTTTTGTTTCCGTGGAAATTCGTCGTGATCTGCCCATTTCCCTGATAAAAATCGGTTTTTTTTCAGACTTCATGGATCGGTATAGGGACCTCAATTCCCTGGGCTCAATTTTATCCATACTTTGCGCTTTCGGGATAGAGCCTTCTTTGCTGCCGTGATAAGTAACCTGGATCATGGGATATAGAGTTTCGGAAAACAGGTAGATGCAACAACATTCACCCACCAATTGTGCTCCTTTTTCCGCCACCGACTTCAAGGTTTTTTCCAGATCCAGTTTTTCGTTGAACTTGGCAATGGAAGATACAAGAAATTTAGCTTCCTGCGTTTTTGTCTCTGCTTGGTGGAAAAGCGTCATGTTTTCAACTGCCATTCCCATAATGTTGCTCATGCCGGAGAGAAGTCGCAGGTTATCCAAATTAAAAGGCCTGCCAGATTCAAGAAAAAGTAACACTACACCATGTGTTTTCGTCTTTGATTTCATGGGAACACCGATAATCGTGGCCGCCTGGTTTTTATATCCATTCTTTTGCGTGGGCTTAAAAAAGAAATTTTTGCTCCCGCATTTTTGAAGGGGTTTGCCAGTTATGGCAATTTCTTTTAAAAAAAACGCCTCGATTTTTCGATATTCAATCCTTGAGAAAAGGCCATCATCTATATCGCGATGAGACATTTCCCAGCTATTATTCAGGAGACTCCGTCTGTAAACCAAAACTCCTTGGGCATTAAAAACCTCTTTGACTTTGGTGATGCTCTTTCGAAGGCTTTTCTGGAGATCCATGGTCTGGTTTATTTTGGTGGATATGGCGGTTATGGCGTAGAGTTCCTTGCTGAGGACCGTCACCTGTTGAAACATTTCGTCGTTATGACGTTGGATGAGGTCCAACTCCTGTCTTACGTTTTTGATTTTCTTCTTTTTCAAAATTTGACGAATTTTTTCCGCAAGATGCTGGGAAAAAAAATTGAGATTTTTCAATAGGACTGTTTCACAGCTGGTCCCGTGGGAAAACCGGATAGTCATCAGGCCCAGAAGCCCATCATGTTTCAGCAAGGGGAAACAGAAGGTAATGTGGCACTTAGCAGGTATGATTTGACGGGTGGAATGCCTGACATAGGCATCCAGAACATAGCTTTGAACGTTTATCTTTTGGATTGTTTCGAGCCCATACCGCACATTATGGGCAGTGGCAACAGGTACCAAATTGTTCGTTTGATCAAAAAGGGCAATGGCAATATGGTGAACCCACGGTAATTGGAGAAGGTATGAAAGGGAGGTCTCCAATAACTCATCAAGATCTTGAATCAACCAGGACGCTTCCATGGCCCCTATGATTTTTTCGTGAATTTCCATGCCTGTACATTTCCTTTGAGAGGTCATAGCGTCTGGCATTGGAATTATTTACTTCCAGGTTATTTGCCATGGCTGATAAATGTATATCACAACAATTTTCTGAAAGCACACAAAAAATACCAAACTCAAGTTCAACCTCTGCCCAACCACCATAAAAATTTCGACCTGTGCGGGCAGCAATTATCTACAGCGTTTGACAATACAAATAGATCAAATTAAGATGATTGATTTCTCAGGCATCAACTTTAAAAGACGAGCTTTTTCCATAACACCTTTATATTGAACCATCTTATGATAAACCCCGACAATTGATATCTTCCAGAGCAGGTTCAAAGTTGTTATTTTGTGGATTTCTGGAGGACTAAGAATAAATACCAATTATTTTATCTAAACACATATTATAAATAAATCGTCTTTTTTAAATTTAAAAATCATCTTATGGACGATTTACTTTACTAACAACTTTTTGCTAAAGTCTTAATCAAATGCTGATGAAACAGCAAAGCAGCAAAGAATCACCCATGAAATTTCTACCAGATCATACATGGGTTTAAGCCTTATTCATCCACGATGAATTGTATTGAGAAATTTAGATCACGAACTTTTTACAAAATTATAATTATCAATGTTGCAAATTGAAAAACTTTTAAAGGTCTACATTTAAATCAATTTCTCAAAGCGCTACATTTAAAAACAATCAAGGAGGAAGAAAATGTTTCAGTTTGATACACCGCAGCAGGTTTGTGAAGTTGGGGGTGTGAAATTCGGTGGCCAGCCAGGCGATTATCCCACCGTAGTTGTCAACTCCATTTTCCAGAAAGGTGACAAAGTTTTTACAGGAAAACGTAAAGACGGTTTTGATGAAGAGATTGCCGCATCCCTCCTCAAAACCCAGGACAGACTATCTGAAGAGACTGGTGTTCCGGGAATGGCTGATATCGTTGCCAATACGGGTAAAGAATTTAAAACATTTATCGATTTTGTTGTCCAAAACTCGGATATGCCTTTCTGCATTGACGCCTGGACCATGAAACCCAAACTTGAAGCCGCAGCGTATTGCGCAGAAAAAGGTCTCCTTGACCGCATGTTTTATAACAGCCTTACCGTCTGGGAACAGGATCTTGACACCGAGATTAAAGAGATGGCCCAGATCGGCGTAAAGAATGTTCTTCTTGTTGCTTTTGATGATGCGGATCTGATGCCTTCAGGCCGTATTACAGGCACCCAAAAGCTGTTGGACGCGATAGAAAAAAATGATGCAAAATTTGAGAATGTATTCGTTGATACCTCTGTAATGAATGGTCCTGCCACGGCGATGTGCGGCCTGGCGAACAAAATGATCAAGGAAAAATGGGGCTTTGCCACAGGCAGCGCGCCTTCCAATGGTTCTTACATGTGGAAAGAGGCAAGGGAAAAATTCGGTTTTAAAGGGTGGGCTGCCGCTGATGCTGCGGTGGAGTCACTGTCAGCATTCATGTACCACGACATTATCTTCTCCGGTCCCATGGTCGGTGCAGAGCGTATCATTCCTGCAATAGCCATGGCAGATGCATTCCTCGCAACAGCAGTTTTCGGTGCAACAGGAAGGATGCCTATTGATCCCAAACATCCGATCTATAAATTGTTCCCGGACCATGCGGAAGCCCTGAAGAGCACTCAGAAATAAGACTGCGGGGATTCTTACCTGATCAATAACAAGCACCACGCTATTAAAAACTATTCAGCAAAAAGGAAAAACAATGTCAGAGCTTACAGGAAAACAAAGAGTTCAAAAGCTATTCAAACGTGAACCATTGGATACGATGCCTTGTTTCAGCGGGCAGGGCGCAGTCGTGGTTCAGGCAATTGATAAAATGGGTACACAGTTTGCCAAAATTCATACCGATGCCAGGCTGATGGCTGAATCTGCTATCACTTCTGCCAGGATGTTCAATATGGATGCTGTGGTTATTCCCTATGACATGGCTGCCGTGGCCGAAGCCATGGGACGAGGCGTCTCCCTGTATGACGGTGCTGAAGGCGTTATCTATCCCACCGTTCCGAATAAATGGAAAGATTTTGATGAAATTAATATCCCTGCGGATTATATGAGCCAGGGACGTCTTCCCATGATAGACGAGGCATTTAAAATCATCAAGGCTGAAGCGCCTGATCTTGCAGTCGGCGCATGGGTTCTGGGCCCTTTTACCATGGCGGGACAGATCATGGAACTTGATATCCTGTTGAAAAGTATCAAGAAAAAGAAAGATCTGGTAACAGGCTTCCTGGATCAGATTACCCAGATCACCATTGATCTGGTCAAACATTACCAGGAGCTGGACGTTGATTTTATCAGTGTAAGGGATATGGGATCTGGTACAGACCTTATTTCACCACGCATGTGGAAAACGCTTGTCGGTCCGAACCTGAAAAAAGTATTTGATGCCATTACCTGCGTGCCTTCCGTCAATCACATCTGCGGCTCAACAGACATGATCATCGAAATGATGCATGAATGCGGTGCAGATGCCTTAAGTGTTGATCAGA
>Ga0208900_1000818_pt1 | contig 18334 bp, 13 predicted proteins | sample AntAceMetag02UKK_FD_184763 | JGI IMG/M metagenome (GOLD analysis project Ga0208900, IMG submission 184763) | Saline lake microbial communities from Ace Lake, Antarctica - Antarctic Ace Lake Metagenome 02UKK (SPAdes) (version 2) | ecosystem: Environmental > Aquatic > Non-marine Saline and... | reverse complement strand
GATTTATTTCCTTTAATCCATGCATCAAAGTGATGGCCTTTTTTGCACATCCAGACACGATTCTGGTCATGTCAACGCAGCGGGAAAGGGGGCTTGCAAAAACGTGATCAATTTTTAAACGGGAAAAATAGTTCTGCCATAAAGCGGCATGTTCAAGCCCTGCCTCACTGAGGCCCACATCTGTCTGACCAATAAAACGTTTTGTTGATGCGCCTTTAATTTCACCATGTCTTAAGAGATAGATCATAATTACCACAAAATTTTTCCAGAATATTAGAATCAGGTTTAATCCTTGAGTATGGCCTTTTGCATCAGCATCTGGTTATTCTGATAAAAAGGGACATCTGTATTCCCGAGGACCGTTGGCGGTACGTTTGAAAGCTCATTGAGATTGTCCATGGGGACGATGACACCCTTGGCTCCGTTTTCTGAAAGCATGGTGACTTTATCAGCAAAGTTGATGACACGCTCAATGGCACCCCCCACTGAGATATTGCCAAGCACTGCCAGGCCAGCCTTTAAATTCTTTTTATAAAGTGCAGAAACAATGGCAATGTAAACGGCTGATCCGATACCAGAAGAGATGGTAGCACCAAGAAGATTGGTAACCTGAATGGTGATGTCATAGTTTTTCAAAGAATGATTGTCGCTCAGTATCGTTTTCTCGTTGGCTTTGATGTATTGGTAGGTGTTTTTAATATTTTCCTTCATTGGCCATCCGGGTGGAGCAGCTTAATGAAACCGGAGACCGTTTTTTTAACAGGCTTGGTATCTCTTTGTTGCAAGTGGGAACCAAGGGAATAATATTTTTCCAGTGCATCGGTATAGGTAATACGTCGAAAGGATTTAAGTGCTTCTGAAAAATAATCGGTACTGAATCCGAAACTGCCGGTGAAATGTTTGGGTGAAAACTTAATCATTTCCCAACCGGGCAGGTAAAAATGAATACGATCAAGAAAGGCAGTATCGCTATTAACTTCATCGGAAAGCGGACTGAATAGGTGGGATGTCTGAAGAACCGTTTCAACCGGCTGGTTGATATTGCCATTAAAAATAATGGAGGAGACATCGGTGATTTCTCCCCCTGCACCGGCCCGGGAAAATGATCCTGATTCCATGTAGTCCTTCATCAGAGGTACCGCATCACGATCCTTGAAAATTCTGTCTGTGGCTTCATCAAAACAGATGGCATCCCATTGCCCCACCGCACCGACCTTTCCGCTTGAGCCATGGACAAAAAGTTTGGCCACCGTTCCCTGACCGCCGGAAATCAACACCGCATAGGGCGTGAGTTCCTTATAAACAAAGGATTTCCCGGTGGATCGTGGACCCAGTTCAACAAAATTAAAATTTGATTCAACCATGGGCAGCAGCCTTGATAGAAATCAGTTCCTTAATCTTTAGAAAAGCCCGCCGCAATCTCTGACGTTATTTTGCTTAACAACTGCCAGGTCCAACTGCTGCTTTGTGGCAGCATCCAGAAGATGGACTTCCATTTCCGGCTGGCCATCAAAGGTATACTCTTTGGTGATACACTCATTTGGCTGAATGCTGAACACATCACTCTTGTTGACCTGTTTTTTATTGGCAAAAAAAACCAGATAGACCTTCCGATCCATGGAAAACAGATCTTCTGCGCCTTTATCTGCCTGAATTTTGATTAAAAACAGTTCGCCGGTGACATCTTTCAGCTCCATCTTGTTTTTAATAATAACTGTCAGGGATGCCGCAGAACCACCCGAATACTCCCAACAGAAAAAAGGTGTCACCAATTCCTGGGGAGAAATTCCACCATGAGAAAAGCCGTACACGCCCGGGGTTTTAAAGGGGTTGATGTTCTTTGCAAAATAGAGATAGCCGAACTGCTTGTAGTTCTTTTCTGCCTCAATCAGAGACGTCGTCAGGTCTGTGTCTCTGCTTTCAGTGCGTATATATCGTTCTGCCTTATAAAACGCGCCTTGTGGCGAAACAGAAATTTTATCCGATTCAGTTAACAGACCGGTGAGAACAAATCCATGGTCTGAAATAAGATAAACCCGGGTATAACCACTGTTCAAAAGAAGTGAAATTTTTTCAGCAAAGAACCCAATGGTCTCGGGGAAATATTTAAGCGCCTTCTGTTGCAGCTTTTCCCCCATGTCATCAATATCTTTATATGTACAGATCAAAAAGCGGCCCGGACGGGGAGTTTCATTGACCTCATCAAGCCGGATAAAGTCCATGGTAACATCTGGATTCCGGCCAGCCAGATATTTTTCCCGGTTACTCTGAACCGCCTCTGTTATTCCATTGTCCATGTAGATGCGACTCATATTATTTTCGGTCTCAGAAGGAATGTCTGCAATAATCGCATCCCTTTTCAGCACATATTTTGTGGATTTTACCATGGCCTTAAGCCTTGCTGCCACCTGCTCCGCAATTTCCCAGGCCACACCATCACCCACAATAACGGCGGTCTTCACACCGTTGTTTTCATCAATGATTCTCTGGAGTGTCCCTGTCTGGGTCTGTCTGTAGCCATCCCAATGCTTGCACCATTTTTCCAGAAAGACGGAAACATACGCTTTATAGAGCTCCTGAAACGGTTCGAGCAGCTCTCTTTTGTTCAGGAACTCTGCATAGAGATTGCGGATGGCACAATCAAGCTTGTAGAAATGGGTTTTGTAAAATTCCACACATTCGTTAAATGAGCTAAGATAAGCTATCCCCCCGGGGTCAAATTCCAGCAATGCGATCACGTCATTCCAGAAGACGATCCCAAGCGCCCTGGCCTGTTTTGATAGGTTCCGCTGGTGCAGCCTTACAAGAATATCAGGAAGAGCCGTTTTATCGGAAAGCTTTTTCCCGATTTCAGCCAGCCATTTTTCATCCACCTGATAAAAGGGATGATCAATGCTGACATTCCAGATATTAACCGCTTCCGGCACCGAATAACTGCTAAGATACCCCTTAAAGGACTCCCGGCAGTTTACTGAGTCAAGCCAATTCTTATATACCCATTCCAGGGTCTGGTTGCAGTTGGCATGTGCCAGCCCATCAAGCATGGCGTTCACCACTTCACCGGCCAGGGTCTCCGAGGGTTTATCCAGATAATCCTGCCCAAGCAGGTCATTGACTTTGCCGTAAAAGGTTTCTCGGAGCTGATTATCATATTTTTCTTTTGAATATGTACCGGGATCATGGACAAAGGGCAGCAGTTCCTTTTTCAAATCAAAGATCTCGGCTGCACCTTTGTGGCAGATATCCATCCAGTAGGTAAGGTCCTTGCCCACACTGACTTTGGCCGATGCAACCAGCTCTTCCCTTGAAAGGTTGATATTCAGGTTCAGGGCATGATGCACCTTGTCCTTGATGTAGTTCTGGAGATAACGGATTTCCAGGCACCCATTGATCTCGCAATATTCCCGGACAAACTTCAGATCCTTTTTTTTAGAACGGGTATAGACAAGAAACTTTCCATGACCGGGCTGTGCCTTTTCAATGAGATACTTTACATGCAGCTCTTCCACCTCAGAATTTGCCTGATGGATGATGACGTTGTTTTCAACGGTTTGCAGCAAGAATTCAGCATCGCCGGATTCATCAATAAATACCGCCACAGGATGGATATCAAGGATGGCCTGCAGATCTTTTCTGAACCACAAATCAATCATGGCTGAACCCTCAACATTTCAAGCAAATCACCACGGCGGAAGGTAGCTGAAAGCTGTTGCACTGTTATGCTGGCGTTGATATTCATATCAAAATGTTCCTTTTCGTATTTTGCAAAATCAGGCCATCCATTTAATTATATTGGATTCCTCATACAGTGTCTGAAGTTTTTCATTTTTTGATTTTTATCCGTGTCCATCTTCTGTGATTTCCCTCCCTACCAATCCGCATTCAGGTACTTTTTAAGTTGCCCCGCATTGAGCACCTCGTAGGGAATCATCTTTTTCTTCTGTAGGGGGGCGATATTTTTACCGACACCGTCATCAAGGATGGGATTGTAGCCTTCAGCCAAAAGCTCGTCGATCTTTGCCTTGAACGCTTCAATCTCTTTGAGTTGCCTGAAAATAAGGTCTTTCTCGTTCTGGGCATCGGCTGTTTCATTTCCGGCCAGATCACTCTGGCGGTTGACCAGGGATCGTTCCCGGTGCTCGATATAGATCGAACGTAGGCGCATCAGCTTGTCACGACTCCATTTGTAGATGATGATGTAGCAGTCAAACCCGGAGTCCAGGCCGCTGGAGAGATGCCAGATAAAGGGGGTCTTGGGCAGGTACATGAACAGGTTGAGGTGATTGGAAAGCTCGGCAAAAAAATATTTGTTGAGATATTCATGGATCGGACGGCCAAGGACGGTATCAAAACTGGAGAATTGAGCAGAACTGAAGTCTTTCTCACGGAATTTTTCCTCAATGCGATCCAGCAGAACCTTTTCACCGGCGTTGGGAACCAGTGGGATGATGCCGTCTTCATCTTGCATCAGAAGTTCACGGATCATGTCAGCCAAAAACTCCATGGCCAGGGTGTGCATTCGCTGCTGTGGAATCACATTGCTTTGTTTGAACCAGTACCAGACATTGATGGGGTTTACCTGATGCCGGGTGCAGAACTCTTCCAGATTGTTGTTACTCCGGTAAAGGGTGGAAAATCCGCCTTCTATGGCCTCACGCTCATCGGCAGTGAATTCTCCGGTGGGCAGGGATTGAATGAAATCCCGTATACTGTCCAGTGGAAATTCTTTTGTGGCCTCGGTCTCCGAAAGATAGGCATCCCGTGCCTCTGCCAAGATCGGTAAACCGCCAATACTTTCACCTTCTTTGGCCAGGACCATAGACTTGTCGCGCTCGGTTAGATCATAGACCTTAAAGATTTTCTCGTTGATTACGGCTTCATTGATGAGTATCTGTGTGAGGAGATGATTTTCATAATTTATGATAAAGGATAATGTCGAAAGTAAACTTGAAGATTTAAATGTATCAATCGCACTTTTAGTGCAATCTGGTTCTGCGATATTATACGAAAAAATTTTCCGTTTTATTTCAATACATCTTCTTACCAAAAATTCTAAAATTTTCCGTTCTTCAATATTAATACTTGGTATTGGAATGCGTTTTATATCACCTACTTGAGTTTCAACTGTCGAATTCAAGCAATTTATTATGTAATCGGCTAATTTTGAATTTAAAATTGAACAAATCACAAAGTCAGAATCTTTGGAGTTTTTTGAAAAAACACTTGATCCCTTAACATCAAAAATATGATTTTTCTCTAGTATTCGAAAAGAGACACCTTTGCTGGAGGTTGCCGAATAGGTTATTCCTTGCCTGAAATAATACTGCTCGTTTTGTGCCCGAGACCTTACCTTCCCTTTGTCATCTTTAAAATGTTTGATTTCGTGACCATCCATTTCCCAATTAACCATGAGCCAAATATTTCCAAACCACTTATTATATGGGCCACCTTTTGCATATCTCTTCCATTTGACTGGATTAACTATTTCCCAATGATATCTTAAAAATCGAAAATTATTAGCTGTCGCCAACCCTTGAGAAACATTAAATCTATCATCAACAGAATCTTCAGAAAACTTCTCCCGAAACTCATCGGAAATCCAGTAAATGAAAGGCCAGGATTTGATGATCTTCAACTTAGATTGCGGGATGGTATAACTATGCTCATTATCAACATTAGCAATGTAGTCATCAAGGGCTTTTAAGCAAAAATTCTTTTTATACTTTTCATTTGGAGTTCTTGTGTATTGATCAAGAGATATAAACCATGCTTCTTCCTCCTTTGAAGAACCTTTTTCTAACACATAAAAGGCTGGATCAACCATGATAGCCCCAAACAAATTACTTAAACTGTAATCGACAAAGACATTAATGTGTGCCTTATCAATCATGAATTTACGAACATCCTCAAATGTTTTAATGAACATAAAAGTCCGAGGGTGGATCATGGCAAGCTTGCCATCAGCACCAGTCATCTCATAACACCGCTTGATAAAAGTGGCATAAAGATTGGTGTGGAAATTATAGGGCTTTTTGTAGTTATCCTCGATAAAATTTTTCAATTCCAGGCCGTAATCAGAACTGTCGGTATAGGGCGGATTGGCGGTGGCCACATCATATTCCGTGGTGACCAGTTCAAGAAAGGTGATGGCATCCCGGGTTTTGCTGGTTAAAAAAGTGCTGCCTTGTGACCGGCCATATTGCTCAACGGCTGTTTTTAAATTTTTAAAGAAGGTAGTGGCAAAAATTTTGTGTGATTCCAGATTGGCCTGTCCAAACAGGTCTTCCTTAGCTTGTTCCTCTATCTCTTTAAATCTGGCACTCAACCGCTCGTCAACCCGGATCAGAGAACCGAATTTATAGGCATATTTCAAATCATTCCAAATTTCGCCAATCAGTTCCTGCTGGTTCTGATCCAGTTTGCTTCCTTCTGTGAAGATGTGCTGGACCGCCTCATACTCCGGCAGAAAAAAGTCCGATGAGACCACATTAAAGGAGAGCGCTCCAATGGTTCTACGTCGCTTTTTCGCCTTGATAAACAGGCCAAGCTGGGCCAATTGAACCGCACGGTCATCCAGATCAATCCCGTGAAGATTATTCTCAATTATCAGTTTGGGGATATCCTTTTCATCGTAATCAGCCCCGTAGTTCTCGATCTGATCGATATAGAGTGCATAAAAAAAATCAAAGGCATAAAGCAGAAAATTTCCAGAACCACAGGCTGGATCAATGATCTTTACCTCGTGCAGCGCCTTGGGGTTGCGTTCCTGGGTCCGGGGAGCATTGGCGATCTTGTAATGGTTCTTGATCTCTGAATCGGGATACATCTCCAGATAAAGTTTGCCCAGTGAATTGTCCACCAAAAACTGCACCACCCAGCGTGGCGTGTAAACCTGGGATTGCAGGGAAACCTTGTGGTACTCTGTCTTGGCTTTACTCTCTTTATGGGCTTTTTTCTTTACATTATTATAGCTCTCATACATCCAGCCCAGGACATCGTCGCTCTGCCAGATATCACTGCCCAACTGGGGATCTTTTTCCACGGCATTAAAGGTGTCGATGATCTCATTGAGGCTGATGGTATCGGGAAAGAGTGCATAGGGGTAGGTTCTGCTGTAGAGGGGAAGGGTCTGGCCCAGCTCATCAAAGGCCGTTTTTAAATATTCACGGATACCCTCCAGCTCTTCATCTCTCATATGGGGATTTATTTCCAGCCATGCCTTATGACCGAAGGACCTGTCGCCATGTTCCGGCTGTTTTGTCAACACCGGAGGAAAAAGCGTGGCAGTCTCCATTACCTTGAGTGCAGCCATCCGATTAAACAGGGTAAAGGTCAGCTCATCAATGAGCTTTTCCCGTGCAGGCTCATAATCCCCGGTTTCGCCAATGTGGCTTTCCAGCATCTCTTCAAAATGCAGGCGTTTTGCCTTTATCCCTTCAGGGAGTTTTTCACTGTCGCGCTTTTTGATTTTGCCAATGCCAAGACGGGCAAACTGTTTATCAAAGGCTGATTCAATAAGGTTGCGGAGTTTATCAACATGCTCGGGTAGTTTCATATTTTAAATCCCTCACTATCCAGAATAGATACTGTACAAGAATGATGAACCATGAATGGCGAGGCAGAATAAAACGCGCATTTTTTATGGCGTTTTATGAGCCTGTTATGAGCCAGCTTATAAGTTATGAGCCATGCGCATATTTTATGGCTTAAAATCATAATATGCCCCTCTTCGGGTGCCGTGTTGAAAGGTTTCTCCTGCCAGAGCAAGCGACTTTAATAATAACAGAGACCGTAAAAGCGTTGGACATTGAGTAATCAGGAGCAGGACGGCCATAACGAAGCATTCCTTCATAGATGCGGTCAATACCCCGTCCGGTACGTTCCGCCAGCCCTGACGTGTTGATATGAGTGGAATGAAGTCCGGTTATGGTGCCGTCATCTTCCACCCCCAGAAGAAGTGTTCCGCCGTCGGTATTGGCCAGAGATACTATGGCGGCAATGAGATCACGATCCGGCAGCTTTTTTTTGTCACTCTTGAATTCAAGGGTCAGGCTTTCTTTTTCTTGAATTAATTGCAAAATTTCCTGCTCACTTATATTCATAGGTCTTTTCCCGTGGTTTCTATCTTCAGCTCAATTCCATCAGAATCATTCAATCCAACCAATTTTTGAAGCTGGCTGCTTAAGATGGATTTATATTCCCCAATCGTCATTGCGGTGCTATCAATGCTCAATGTAACTTTTATGTTTTTTTTGGGGGGGACGATCTCATCTGAATCGCCATTGCCATCAGGGTCCGGCGGTGTCGGGGCAGCAATAAAACCGTTCTGAATATCAACCAACTGGTTTTCTTTGTTTGGTGCCAGTTCCGTATAGTTCAGAATATCGGAAAGGGAGTAACCGCATTTTTTGCAGCTAATGGAATATTCCAGCACTGGCTCTTTATTGATCCGGTCTGAGCAATACCGTTTCAGGTCATCGAGTTTTTTCTGGTTCTGTGTATTCAGTTCTGCCGGATACCCTTTTAAAATGCCAAGGGCTGCATCCACCTTGGCGTTAATGCGTTGATATTCGTGGCTCATTCCGGCTGCGGCGGTTTTAATCAGTTTGTAGTAATTATCTTTGACTATCTGAACCTGCTGTTGAAGGCTGCCAAAATTCTTGACCATGTCCAGTTGGTAAAGGCGGACAAATTCATCATGGGCATCCGTAATGAGGCTGTCTTTCCGCTCTGCTTTTTTAAGCTCTGCAACAACTTCCCCAATGAAGTGCTTGAATTTTTTTACCTTGGAAAAATTTTTTTTGATGAATTTTTGTGCCTTTAAAATGGTCTGGATAGCTCTTTTGAACGGGTCACTGTTGTCAAGCAGGTATTCGACCTTTTCAATGTAATTGTTTTCTGTAATTTTTCCGGCAAAGGCAAGTAAGGTTGGTTTCTGCTCTGCCACCTCCGGAAACAGCCTTTCGAACCCGTCAACCGTATCGTTCAGGGTGGTCAGAGCCGTGATAAAATGATCTGCCATAAACCGGATACCGTCGGCAAGATCAAAGTCGTTGGTATTCCAGTCCACCTTTCGCCCGGTGTGGGTCTCAATTTCAAGGTCCATGAGTAACTCAACCGCCTGATTTTTATGTGCGGCCGACAATGTGTTGGTAATGGATTTAAAGGAGGTTGATTTGAATTTGGTCGCATTGCCGAAGGCCTCCTGAATGCCCTTTTGTTCATGGGAGAACCAGACGTCGCCGTTGTATTTCACGGACAGGCGACCGGCCCGAAAAAGGGCCGCAAGGCTGGAGACAATGGTCCCGAAGGAATACCCCCAGGGTTCACCGGAGAGATCCGATTCCAATGTGCGGCCATCAACATACTTGTTTTTAATCCTGGCAGTAATTTCTTCAACCACTTTCAGGTGATCACCGGTAAAATTTCCGTGGGTGTCAAAAAACTTAAAATCGTTACCGGAAAACAGTTTGGTTAAGCCTTTTTTATGGCTCATAAAAATTTTGGGGACCAGTCCTTCGGACAGTCCAGAACTTAGGCGTTTGGTATAAATGTTTTTTATCAGCTTACGTTGAAGTTCACTGATGGTGCCTTTAAAGCTGTCCGGGTTCAGGAAATGTTCATCGAACAGGTAAATCAAAGATGCATTACGATAAGCCGTTTCAATTTTTATCCGCAGGTCCTTTTCCTTTTCTTCCCGGATAATTGAAAAGTCTCGAATGATCTGCCTTTTAACCGGATCAGACTCAGTGGCATACTTATCTTCCATGTCAGAATAACGTTTGACTTCACCGATCAGCTTGTCAATGAACGAAAACTCCTTGTTATCCGGTACCAATGTTATTAGATTTTTCTGGTATTGGGTGTCCAGTTTGAGATTTTCAATAAAGTCCTGGCGATCTTCACTGATGTTAAACAGGCTATAAACCGTCAATTTCAACGCTTTGTTGCCAGGGCCGGTGAGTTCATCATCCTGATCGGACAGAACACTGAACTTGAAATTATCTGCACCGTCGTTAAATGAAGCGACCGGCAAAAAAAGTTTATAATTTTTGATGAATTTGATTAACAACCCTTTTTTGATGAACAACTCAACATCAATGTCCTTCATTTCTTCAAGGAGTTTACCTTCAAGGTCGGAGGTAATCTTGTAATTATTATTGGAGAGCAGCAGGACTTTGGCTTCAAGGAGCAGTCCAAGGGCATTTTCAATGTGTGGCTTTACATCATAATAGGATGCAATATCAGAGATATAACTTTTGGTGATATTCTCCACCGTGGGGGATACAACATCAGCGTCTGCCAAAAAATGGATTGTTTTCAAAAGCTTTTCACCATCAATGGCAGGGGTGTGTTCAGTGATGATTTTTTTTGCGGTATCATACTTGTTCACCAACCCAATGGGCGGTGCTGTCTGAGCCTCTGTGCATATTGAGTGGCCCGGGGTAAAACCGTAGAGTTCTTTTCCCCGCATTTGTTTGCGCAGGACATCAAAGGTTGTAATGATCATCCCACGGGCAGCGATCTGGGTGGCCACCAGTGCATTGGAGCTGAACAGAAATTTTTGTAAAATATTCAATTGATATTTATGGAAAGGATAATAAATTGCAAACTCTTGAGCATCTGTCGTTTTGGTGGGAAACGATGATTTTAGGTTGGTGACGTCAGATACGAGGCCTTCATTTTCCTTATGATATTTAACAAGTTGCTGATGCCCTTTTTTTGTTTTCTGAAGCAGACGGCTTCGAATGATGACATCAACTTCAGTGGACTCCAGGTGAAGCTTAGTTTTAAAGCGGTCGGTTACTTTGGTTAGCTGGCTTCGATTTACATTGGCATTGTTAATGACATCATCAAGTTTCTCCTGTGCAATGGCGATGGTCCAGACCTTGTTACTGATACTTGAAAGGGCCTCACTGATGCCTTCCAGCTCCAGAAGGGTGAATTTCTGCTGACTGATGGCCTCACTGGCTTCATCAAACACAAACACAAGGGTCTCTTCTGAACGGCAGTTGAGGTATTTTTCCAACTCTGCCTTAAACTTGCTTGCTGAGAAATCTTCAATTGCTGATCTGTACACCTTTTGGGTGTCCACATAATCAACTTCATTGTAGCCCATGTCAGTGAACACCTTACGCATCACTTTTGCAACCTGACGATTGCTGGTCTTTAACTGGTTCCACTCCTGGCCTTCATTGGACTTAACAATGCTTTTGAACTCATCAAGTTTGCCGTCGATGAACAGGTCAAATTCCATGTAGCCGTAGAGGTCATCCCGGAATCCAAGGTTTTTCAAAAGATTAGCAAAAAGTGTAAATGCAAGACCCCGGTCGGTATTTTGTTTGGCAACGTCCAGAAATATGACTCTGCTATTGATGGATTCAAGATTACGGATGGCATTTTCAATCAGACTTTCATCTGTCACCCCCCTCAATCGAGGAATAAAGCGTTCCCGGGCCGGGGTTCCGTTGATGACAGGGTTGTCTATTATATATCCTAACATTTTTCCAAAGTATGACTTCCCCGATCCGTAAAATCCTGAAAGCCACACCCCGGTTTCCTTGATATTGGAAGTGAACTGGTTGGTGAAATGATAAAGATGACCACCGATACCTTCGGTCACAATGTAGGATTCAATCTCCTGCTGGATTTCAATCTCGGAGTGATCCTCAAGATCAATCACATTCTTAATGTCTTCCTGGAGATCCAGTGTCAGTATTTCATTTATTTTTGTCATTACAGCCTTTTATTTCACCAATAGACAGCGATATTTAGATGCAGGTTTGAAATTCAAAAAGTAGATGTTGTCCGCCTCGGTTTTTGAAGGATAAAAAATCACCAGAGGGTGTTGCAGCGTCATAACTGCCTTATGTTCCATGATATTGACGTTCTCAATTCCTGTACCAAACAGGCAACCGGTTCTTACCAGGAAGGGGAGCTTGTCTTTGTGAGAGGCTTTTTCTATTTCTTCAAGAATCAGGTCAAACAGATCCGGCGACGGATCATCAGAATGAAAAATAAGGTGCGGCGTGTTTATAAAATCGGTGTAATATTCCCGGAATGAATCCCACCCATCTCCATCAATAAACCGGATCAGCAGTCGACTGATATCTATAAATACAGCCCTGTCAGTATAAAGTTCTTCAGCTTTTTTAATGTAGAGATGGTCTTCAGCCGGGGGATAGGAAAACAGGATGCTATTTCCTCCATTGGCTTGGCGGCGTAGTTGATCCTGGTGTTCTATATGAAATTTTAAATCGGCAAATTTTTGCTGATGATCAGTTATATAAGGCATCGCAAATTCCTTTATAGCTGTGGGTTAAATCAATATTTAAAGTGACACCGTTAAAATTCATATTGAAAAAACCTTTCAGGGAGCGTTTTTTCAATCGTTCATGAATATCTTCTGAAGGGATAAAACTGAGGGGTAAAAGCGCGTTGGTTAAAATATTACTTGAGTTGGGGGCAAACAATCTTGCAAAATAAAGGAAGAGAACCTGTGCCTCCGAAGAAGGGCGAATGTGCCTGAAGGTCTTAACCCTGCCAGCATTTAAAAAGCCAAGCTTGCTCATCAGGTTCAGATATTTGGTTGAAAGCGTGTTTACTGTATTCTGTGACCAACTGAGCTGAAGAGAACTATTTTGACAGAGAAATTCTTTTAAATAAGCGGTAATGTCATCCTTGGATATGCCAGCCCGTCCTGAATAGTAGGTTTTAACAAACACCTTTGAGGTGATTTCCCGGAACAATCTGTTGTTCAAAGCAAATTGCCAGACAAGGACTAATTCTTTATCCTGCAAGGGGACATGGTCTGCCAATATGCCTTGAATAAGGTCCTGATGCGCTTGATTGACAAATTGTAAAAATGCCTTTCGGACCGCACTTTCAATCCGAGTTCTGCTTTTTTCTGTTCGAAGATTAAATTCGTTACGCCGGTTAACAAGCTTTTTCAGGGTGTCTGATTGACTGAAATGTGAATCAATGGCTTTAAAAATGACACTACAATCCTTTAGGCCTCCAATAACATTTATTGTGGTATCATATGAGTCAGACCTTGCAGTGTTATCCAATGGTTCCATTGCCTACCGTTTATTCCTTTCTGCTTTATCTGTTGGTCCACCAGAGGTGAGCAGTTCTTCCACTAAAATAAAATCAAAACAAAACCCCTTTTTGGGAATGTCAGAATCAGCTTCATAGATGTTTTTTTGAGCAATGGCCTGGGTTCTATCTTTCAGGTTGACTCAATAATTCAACAACATTCTTGGCAAGAATTAATATTACAGGGCAATATAGTCAAGGAAGATTTTAAAATGTAACTTCAATGTGGGGTCAGGCCTGCGTTGTTGTCGTGTCTTTTTGCCAAAATTTTGTATTTAAAAATAATTTTAAACAAGACGACAATGGCGCAGACCTGACCCCAAAGTCTTCTTTAAAAAGAAAACCCGCCAGCATTTTTCAAGTGTCTTGAAAATTTATCCTTTATTATACAGGCGGTTTCAAGCCTTGCCTGGATGTTCTTAATTGCGTCGGGATTTCCTTTAAATGAACTGAGTTTCTCTTTAAACCTTTTTTCAAAATCCATGACCACCTGATCCCCCTTCACCAGTTTATCGGCAAAGTAGACAATTTCTTTTTCATTTAAAGGGGTATCCGGGGATGTTTTTAAATCCATGTGTACGGAAACAATATCTGCAATATCTGCAAACCCCATGTCTCTGAGCATGTCTCCCCCCTTCACAGCATGGTCAGGGGATTTTCTTGCAATATCATGGAGAAGGGTTGCGGCCTCAATGCGTGGGATATCAAGCAAAGGGGCATCCTGGTCCAGACTGGCGGCGATTTTGATGGCGGTTTCAGCCACTTTAATGCAATGCCCCTTGATTTTTTCATCTGCCATGGGACTGTTGTCCATTAGACAAATGCATTCTTCATATTCCGGCACAGCAATGGTCTTATATTTTTCCAGAATAGCATGATAATCTTCCGGCGTATCTGCGTCCATATGAATTCCCCGGTCACACACGTCAAGATCCATGGATTCTTTTTCAAAATGGGCAAGGCAAGCCCTTAATCCGCCCCCCTGATTGAAATTTATGATGGCCGGTAAAATTTGGGTGGAGATAAGGGGAGGATGCCCCCTGCCTCCTTTAAACACCGGATAAACAATTTTTGCGTTTCCATTATCATAGGCCCTGAGAATTTCTTTTATGGTATGGGGCCTGATGGCCGGTATATCTGCCGGAAGCAAAAAAAAGGCATCATAATGGTTTTTTAAGCATTTAACGCCGGTTAAAATAGTAGAAAACATGCCCTGGCGAAAATCTGGATTATGAACCGATTTTGCCTCTTTTTTTGTGATAAGCGCTTCAAGCTCTTCTGATCTGTGGCCCGTCACCACAAAAATATCATCCACCCCATTTTGTTTAAACAGATCAATGGTTGTTTCAAGGATAGATTGCCTGCCCATGGGCAACAGTGGTTTAAAGTCCTTCATCCGGGAAGAAAGACCCGCCGCAGGTATAATTGCAGCTATATTTTTTTTATTTTTCAATGTGACTTTCCTGAATCCTGATGATGCTGTTTCTTTTTTCTGCACCTGGGCTGGCTTCAGCCCGGCCTGGCTGCAGCGCCTTTGCCGTAGGATTCAAGTAAGGCCAAATTTTTTTCCAGAACCACTCCTGTTAAAAGGGCCTCCAGGGCCTGGCAATAATGGTGCATCTCCACACCGGGTATTAACTTATTGGCGGCAATGGTGCCAATGAGGGCCATGTTCTGCATGCGGGGATCTTCAATGGCGCCTGAATCCACCAGAAATCCCCTTACATCCATGTGCTCACAAAGTGTTTTGATTTCCTTCTCCGTTACTGGATCTGCCTGTCCCAGGCGCACGGCCAGGGGTTGCCATGCCACATCCAGATAACAAAGTGTTCCATTTTTTTTCAGGGCCGTGTGGGCACCCCTCAGGGCTTCATGGATCTCCATACCAAGGACAAGATCTGCGCAATGGGCCATGATCAAAGGCGAAAAAACATTTTCTCCCATGCGAATCCGGGAAACCACCATGCCACCCCGCTGGGCAAGTCCATGGGTATCCACGGCAATGGCATGAATACCGGCACAGTCAATGGCACGAAGCAGTGTCTGGCTGAGCAGCCCAATGCCCTGCCCTCCCACGCCTGTCATATGAATATTAAAGGAGTTCGTCATTTTGTTCCATGTTCCTTTTGGGAAAAATATTATACATTTTCCGATGATCAATTTTTTTATATAACCCACATGTCCTGATGGACACAACGAATATTGAAAATGGTATTATATGCCGCTCCCAACAGATACCTTCACCAGAACGGGAACGTCTTGGGGAGAAATGATAATTATTGATCTATCTCAATGGCCTTTTCCGGACACACCTGCCTGCAGGAACCATCCCCAATGCAAAGATCATGGTTCACCCCCACACTGCCGTCAGCATGTCTCACAAACGAAGGGCAGCCAAAATTCTCCACACAGACATGGGACTGATTGCAAAGCTCATCATCAATTTTTACATGACGGGACACAAATCCCGGTTTTTTCATCTGTGCCCGGGTAAATTTCAACATGCAGGGGTGTTTTGCAATGACCACACTTAATCCGTCAACGGCCATGGCAGCCCTAACATGTTCGGTGAGGGTGGATTGCTGATAGGTATCGCAGGAAAAAATATGCTGAATTCCCAGCCCCTTTAAAAGGGACTCAATGGGAATTTCGCTGCCGGCATGGTCCTGGTGTCCGGTCATGGCAGTGGTGCCGTTTTCCATGACAATCAGGGTGATATTGTGGTGGTTGAAAAGGGTATTCATGATACCGGGCAATCCGGCATGGAAAAAGGTGGAATTCAAAATAAAAAGGTCTTTTTTCCTCCGGGATACTGTTGATGGCCGTTGCGATTTCAGGGGTGGGGGAGCCGGGATAGGACGTCACCACCTGTGTTCCCGCCTCCACCATGGCTCGAACAACAGCGGTGTTTCCCATGACCATCTCTTGAAAGGGCTTTTTACGGATAAGCATATCGCCAAGTTTTTCCATGTCCATCTCCCAAAAATGTTTATCTGGGCAGGCCAGGCTGAAGACCCTTGGTCTGCCCATGACAGTTATTCAAACAATTTTAAATATTGTCCATACCCGTCTTTTTCAAGATCTTCCCGGGGAATAAAGCGCAAGGAAGCCGAGTTGATGCAGTACCGTAACCCAGTGGGGGCCGGTCCATCGTCAAAGACATGACCCAGATGGGAATCTGCCAGGGGACTTCTCACCTCGGTGCGGGTGGCAAAGACAAGGCCTTTATCTGTTTTTTCCACCAGCTCACTTCCGTCAATGGGCCGAATAAAACTGGGCCACCCCGTTCCAGAAGCAAATTTATCCGTGGAACTGAAAAGTGCTTCTCCAGAAACAATATCCACGTAGATCCCCGGGGATTTATTGTCCCAATATTCATTGTTAAAGGACCGTTCTGTGCCCTCTTTCTGGGTCACATCATACTGCAAGGGGGTCAATTTTTCCTTCAAGTGTCCATCCGAGGGCTTAACAAACCCCGGCTCCACCGTTGATGCAGCGGTGCCCGCCGTGTTGATTTTAAGCTGCGCTTCAAATTTTTCCAGGGCAGTCTGGTTCCAATTTTTCTTTATAAAGCTGTCCCTGCCCGAGCCTCCCCGGTAAAATTTATATCGCAGGGGATTTTTTTTGTAATAATCTTGGTGATAGGTTTCGGCAGAATAAAAGGTATCAAGGGGACGAATCACGGTGGCAACCGGGTCCTTGAACACCCCTGATCGATCAAGGGCTTTTTTGGCATTCTCTGCCAGGCCTTTCTGGATTTCGGTGTGATAAAAAATGGCCGATCCGTACTGCGATCCCCGATCCACAAAAGACCCGCCATCATCCGTGGGATCAATCTGCTGCCAGAATACGTTTACAAGGGTTTCATAACTGATTTTTTTCGGATCAAAGGTGATCTGCACCACCTCAAGATGACCACTGGAACCAGAAGAGACATCTTCATATGTGGGGTTTTCCAGATGCCCCCCGGCATATCCTGAGACAACAGATTGAACACCGTCCATTTTTTCAAAGGGATGCTCCATGCACCAGAAGCATCCCCCGGCAAATGTGGCTTTTTCCAAAGTGCTATAATTTTCATCCATAGCGTTTACCTCCTGGTCAACAAATGCGTTCTGAATCAGGTAACTCGCGACAACCAAACCAATCAGCAAGGTAATAGTATAAATAATTTTCATAATGGCGTCTCCTTAATTTTATACTCGATGATGAAATTTTGTAGACGCGTTACAGAAAAAATGTGGTACCGGAGTACCCACAGCAGAGCCCCCGGCATCAAAGCATTTACAATTTTCCAAGGGCAGCCAGGGCTGCGTCATAATCAGGTTCCTGAGCAATCTCCGGCACCTGTTCTGTATAGGCAACGTTTCCATCCACACCCACAATGACTATGGCCCTGGCAAACAAAGCTGCCAAGGGTCCCGTGGTGATTCTCACACCGTAGTCCTTGCCAAAATCATGGTCTCTAAATACGGAAAGGGGAATCACGTTTTTCAGGCCTTCAGCTTCACAAAAGCGTGTGTGTGCAAAGGGAAGATCCCTTGAAATGCATAGCACCACGGTATTCTCCGAATCACCGGCCACCTGGTTAAACCGCCTTAAAGAAGCGGCACATACGGGTGTATCAATGCTGGGAAAAATATTGAGAACAACCTTTTTGCCTGCATAGTCTGTGAGATTCACGTCCGCAAGATCCGTTCCCACCAGGGTAAAGTTGGCAGCTTTTGTTCCAATGGCTGGCAAAGGGCCGTTAGTTTCAATGGGATTGCCTTTCAATGTAATTTGTGTCATGGTGTTTCTCCTTTTTTAACTGATGTTGGTTTTTAACGATTGTGAATTTTGGGGGTCGATGAAGAACTGAATTTAAAAAGTAAGCCTTCATGCCCTCCTTGTAAAGTCCCAATATATCAAAACCCACAACATCGGACATTGGATATCTCACCCAGGCAATGTTCATGAGGGCCTTGCCCTAAGTTAGCTCACTCAGGATGGGATCAGCCACTGCCCATGGGAACCAATGTTAAAAGCCCCCCCCCCTAAAATCTAATTTTCATTCAGTGGATATTCTTATGGTAATTGGCAAATGGCTGTGATACACATCTGTATCTTTTAATAGAACATCCCATGCCGTTCACGACAGGGGAAATGGCTGCAGGGGGGAGTAAAAAATGGAAGATCTTATATTTGACAAAAAAAGCCTGGTGCTGGTGCTGGATCATCTTAAGGATGGCATCAT
>Ga0208900_1000815_pt1 | contig 18357 bp, 33 predicted proteins | sample AntAceMetag02UKK_FD_184763 | JGI IMG/M metagenome (GOLD analysis project Ga0208900, IMG submission 184763) | Saline lake microbial communities from Ace Lake, Antarctica - Antarctic Ace Lake Metagenome 02UKK (SPAdes) (version 2) | ecosystem: Environmental > Aquatic > Non-marine Saline and... | reverse complement strand
TAGGGATCTCGGCAACCGGCACTTGTACGGGATTGAGATTGAATCGCTGGGGTCATCGTCTAAGATTGATGGATCGCTGGAAGGCATGAGCCTTGAGCAGGTCATCAGCACCGCGATTCTTAGCGCAGCGTTACTCAACGCAATGCGGCGCGGGTGGCGCAGCCTCACGGTTTCTCGGGTTATTCGTCACCGTGACTGGACTGCCCGTAAACCCGATGTCAAGCAGGATCTGGATTGGTGGCATGAAGTGATCGGGATTGCCCGCAGGAACCGGCGCAAGACTGTGAAAACTCGCAACGAGATAACTGCATTTGTGAAGGCGCATCCTAGAGGAAGACTGTAAAAACAATTCTGATTTAAACCATTACTCTATGTCGTCAAAGACAGAAGATAGGTGAAGATGAGTGAAAAGGGAGAGTCCTTAAGGATAGGGGCAAAACTACAACCAAACTCTGGAAGAGGAAAGTTTAAAAAGGGGGATGCCACATGGAGAAATTATGTGCTGGACTTTAAGGAGTTTACAAAATCATTTAGTATTACCCAAAATGTTTGGGCCAAAGTGGTAACAGATACTCTAAAGGTTGACAGAAGCAAGTCCCCCGTGATATCATTAATCCTTGACGGAAAAACCCGTCTTGCCATAATTGAGTGGTCTGAGTTTGAAAGGTTAGTAGATAATGACGAGTCAAACAACGATTGACATGGTTGATGGCTTGTACGAGATATCAGAATACATGAACGATAAAGAGCTATCCCAGGCATTAGAATTTATTGCTAAGATAATTCTTAAGCCAGACATTCCACCACAGGTGGCAACGTTAGAAATTGTTAGACTACAATCCATTGCTGCTAAGATGCAGATGAGGGCAACGTGGATGGCCAATGTTGATAAGTCGGATAGACCAAGAAAGAATATTTATTTTACAACAGCAGCAGAACTAGACAAGATTGTTGCAGCACTAAAATTTATACTCAAGTGATATAATTATTACCTAAAACGACAGGAAAATAAAAATGGCTAAAAACTTTTTAAAGCAAGTGATTGACAAACAACCAGACAGCTTAATAGATACAAAGGCATTTATAGAAAAAATTGAATCGGGGTATACCGTAAACAGAAAGACTGAGTTTAAGACTAAGAAATCATTTAGTCCATCAACCCTAGTATATGGAAGCGGAGCTTGCCCAAGATACTGGTTCCTAGCATTCTCTGGAGCAGACTTTCAAGATGATGTGGATGCGTATGCCTCAGCAAATATGATAAGTGGTATTGACGGTCACGAAAGAATTCAAACAGCAATGGGCAATGTTGAAGGCCTCCTGGTGGAAAAGGAAAAAAGAGTTGTTGCTCAAGACCCACCAATCTTTGGATTTGCTGATGGGGTAGTTCAGTGGGGAGAGGAACAATTGATTCTGGAAATTAAAACAATGAGGGAAGAATCATTTGCCTACCGCAAACATGCTAAGCCACCCAACTATCACCTTATGCAACTTATTATTTACATGAAGGTGCTTGGTCGCAGGATGGGAGTACTTCTTTACGAAAACAAAAACTCTCACGAACTTCATGCAATCACCGTTGAAGCAAAAGAAGAATACAAGAATTGGGCAGAGTACGCATTTGAATGGATGAAAAAGGTACGAGCCCAATGGGAGTCTGGAGAAATTTCAAAGAAGACATATAGGTCAAACTCTAAGGTATGTAAGGGTTGCCCAGTAAGAGATGCATGTGCAGCCGCACCAGTGGGTACTCTAAAGATTGAACCATTGGAATACCTTGCATGAAAATCTGCGACTGGTGCTCCCTTGGGTTTAGCCCAAATGTAAGTTATCAAATTTACTGCACCCCCGCATGTAGAGAGCTGGCAACTAGGAAAAAGATATATGACCGATACAAGAAAAATAAGATAAGGGATAGATCTACAAGAGACAGGGTGTGTTCTGGAGGCTGTGGAACCATCCTGTCAGTCTACAACGATAACACATTTTGTAACGTATGTATGGTAAACAAAAAAAAGGTAGATAAGATGATAAAAGATCTTAAGGGGCTGTTTGACTATGAGCAAGAGTAGTGTGCCAAAGTCCTTTTGCTCCGTTGATGCCTCCACAGCAAGCATAGCCTTTGCCTTCTTCATCGACTCTAAGCTAGAAAAATATGGGAAGGTGTTGTTTTCTGGATCTGGAATATATGAAAAAATTGTAGACACGGCAAAGAAAACACAATCGGTGTTTAAAGAAATGCCCACGGAGTATATGGTAATCGAAAAGACAATATTTGCAAATAGTCCAATGGTCGCGGTAAATCTAGCCCTAAGCCAGGGGGCATTAATTGCAGGAGCGTCCATGTCTGGAGTAAGCCATGTTCATTCTGTGGCCCCGATATCTTGGCAGTCATACATTGGAAATCCATTGATTAAAAAAGAAGAAAAAGAAAAAATAAAGAAAAATAATCCAGGTATGTCAAAAGCTTGGTATAAAACAAAAGAAAGAAGCATTAGAAAAGAAAGAACAATAGATATAGTTAGCTTTAAATATAACATTAACATAACGGACAACGACATTGCTGATGCTATTGGTATTGGAATGTTTTCTATTGAAAATTGGGACAAGGTGATAAAGCCATGAGAAGCATAGGCCTACATCTATCAGAAGCTTTTCTAAGAAAAAGATACGTTATGGATAAGAAAACTCCAGAAGAGATTGCTGGGGAGTGTGGGGTTAGTGTACAATTAATATACCGACAATTAAAGAAATTTGGTCTAAAGAGATGAAGGATGCTGTTAACCACCCAGAACACTATATATCTCACCCAAGTGGGATTGAAACTATTCAGATAACTGAACACATGAATTTCTGCCTTGGAAATGTGATAAAGTATGTTCTGAGGGCAGAATACAAGGGAAACAAACTAGAGGACCTTAAAAAAGCTGCTTGGTATTTAAACAGGGAGATAAGCAATGAAGAAAAAAACATTCACCAGTCCTAATTCCCACCTATTCAAAAGGGAGGACTCATATATACTTCCTGACGGAAAAGTTGTTGAAAAGGGCCAGGTAATAAAGATATCTGGGGAGCATGGCGTTAGGTTTAGGTTTCACTCACACGTTACCCGCATGGATTCTGGAATAGAATGGATAGACTGTTTTGAGTTGCAAAAGGGTACCCCATCAGGTTGGAGATCTTTTAGGGCGGAGAGAATAAAAGTAATACCCGTTAGAAGAAGACGTAATAAGAAGAAGGCTGTATAATATTACTGTGCCAAGAAATAATTTAAAAAATTATGAACAACCTGAATTCTTTGACAGAGAAAAAAATAAAAAAGAAAAACCACAAAAACGAACTGCCTCTAGAAAAAGAGAGGTTCAAAATATGCTTGGAAAAATGAAAGAAAAGAGTGGATGCCTAGATTGTAAAAATAAGTATCCATTCTATGTTCTTGATTTTGATCACACCCGTGGACATAAAGTTGCAAATATCGGACAAATGTTAGATTATTTTAGTATTGAAGACATAATGAAAGAGGTAGCAAAGTGTGACATTATATGTTCCAACTGTCACCGTACCAGAACTTATCTTAGAAAGAACGATAGGGCAAGTATTAACCAAAATTCATTAAAAAACATTGATTCTGCACCCCAAATGTGATAGGATAGATATATTGCATTCGCAAGGGAGGAAAATAAATGACAAAGATAAGGGTTTTAGCAGGAATTCTAGGGGTGATAATTACTCTTAGCACAGCGGTTCCAGCACTAGCAGATAGCAATATCAAATACAAGGCGAGTGGGAACAATAAGGGGAGAAACGTTATCGTCAAGGGACAAAAACTTTATAAATCAACGGTGTCTCTTTATCAGGGCAGGTACTACATGGAGAGGGACAACTCTCTTAGATACTGCATAAGGCACAGGGAGTCGCTCCACTCCTACGGTGCTAACAATGGGTCGGGAAAGTATCGCGGCGCATATCAAGCAGATCTAGACATGGCTGTGGGTATGGGTTGGATGATCCAAAAAGAACTCCGCGCCACTGGCACACCCAAGAAGCAGGCACTATGGATAGGCCAAAAGTTAAGAGACAACACGATTAACAAATGGGCACCGTACTATCAGGACATGGGGTTCTGGATCGTTTGGGATGGTGGCAATGGTAGGGCGCATTGGTCGCAGACAGCCTATAGCTCAAATTGCTAAGAAGCTGATATAATGACCAATAACACAAAAGGAATGATACATGGATGAGATTGTCTTACACATAGAGGAAGTAAACAAGGTTGCCTCTGAGTATATCAAGGGTAATGATGAGTCAACAATATCAAAAACCCTGAGCATTCCCAGGAATAGAGTGGTTAGTCTTTTAAACGAGTGGCGCAGCATGGTGTCGAATAACGAGGCAATCCGTGCAAGAGCAAGGGAGGCACTTGCTAGTGCAGACCAACATTACTCAGGACTAATAAAAAGATCTTATGAGGTTATTGAGGACGCAGAGCAACTGCAAAATCTTGGAGCAAAGACCAATGCCATTAAACTAATTCTTGACATTGAGAATAGAAGAATGGAGATGCTACAGAAGGCGGGACTCTTAGAAAACAAAGAGCTTGCAGATCAGCTACTAGAACAAGAAAGAAAGCAGGAGATTCTGTTGGGAATACTAAAAGACGTTGTTGGCACATGTAGCACATGTAAGTCTGAGGTAGCACGGAGATTGGCCAATTACGGGGGTTCTGGAGAGGCAGTCACTGTATGAGTGTAAACTTTAATGATTTTCTTGGAGTCCTTGATGATGATCCATTTGAAGAGATTCCAGTAGACTTTGAAACATTTGTTTATGGGGAGGGGTATTTGCTTCAGCCCGTGCTCTCTGATATCCAGAGGGATCTCGTTGAGGCAATGAGTCAAATATTTAAGATGGAAGACCTTCAAAGATTTATGGGTGAGGAAGATGGCAGGAAGCATTACAAAAAATATACAAAGGCAGAAGTTCTACTGCAACTAGGAAAAGGGAGTGGAAAAGACCACACCTCTACCATTGGCTGTGCCTATCTAGTATACAAACTACTTTGTCTAAAAGATCCAGCCAATTACTTTGGTAAGCCTCCAGGTGATGCCATTGATATCATTAATATAGCAGTTAACAGTGAGCAGGCAAAGAATGTTTTTTTTAAGGGGTTTAAGAATAAGATTTCAAGATCCCCGTGGTTTGCAGGAAGGTATGACCCCAAGGTAAACAATATTGAGTTTGACAAGGCTGTGACAGTTTACTCAGGTCACTCTGAGAGAGAGGGGCATGAGGGACTAAACTTAATCCTTGCAATCCTTGATGAGATCTCTGGGTTTGCTCAAGAATCCGCAACTGGAAATGAAAATGCAAAGACTGGTGATGCCATCTACAAGGCATTCCGTGCCTCAGTTGATTCACGATTCCCAGACTTTGGCAAGGTGGTTCTTCTGTCATTCCCAAGATATCCAGGGGACTTTATCTCCAAGAGGTACGATGATGTTGTCTCTGAAAAAGAAGTAGAACACAAGAAACATACTTTTATTATTAATGATGATTTTCCACCAGATGACCCAGACAATAACTTTACCATTGAGTGGGAGGAAGACCATATAATCTCATACAAGTATCCAGGAGTGTTTGCCATTAAGAGACCCACATGGGAGGCAAATCCAACAAGAAGTATTGATGACTTTAAGATTGCCTTTATGACAGACTATTCAGACGCTATGCAAAGGTTTGCCTGTGTACCGTCATTTGTTTCAGATGCTTTCTTTAAGCAAAAGGATAAGCTGGAGAGAGCAATGGCCCTTCATAATCCAGTAGACAACTTTAAAAGACTAGAGGCAGCCTTTCAACCAGAGGAGGACGTTAGGTATTTCCTTCATGCTGACCTTGCTCAAAAACATGATAAGTGTGCGATAGCCATTGCCCATGTAGACAAGTGGGTACAGGTGAGAACATTTAATGACTATACTCAAATTCACCCATTTGTAATTGTTGACGCTATTGTTTGGTGGGAACCTCATAAGGAAGGACCAGTAGACCTATCAGAAGTAAAGAATTGGATTATTAACTTTAGGCGTGACGGATACCAAATTGGACTGGTTACATTTGACAGGTGGCAATCATTTGATATTCAACAGGAACTTAAGAGTGTTGGAATTAAAACAGACACACTCTCTGTTGGAAAAAAACACTATGAAGACCTCGCAATGCTTGTTTATGAAGATCGTGTGCTGATGCCACACATAGACATCCTGTTAGAAGAAATGAGCCAGTTACGCATTGTGAGCGATAAAAAGGTCGATCACCCTCGTAAAGGCTGCTTTACAGGTGACACGCTCATACCCCTCCTTGACGGTACAGATCAGACAATAGAGAGCCTTGACGGATCTGAAGTCTGGGTGTACTCCTATGACTTGGAGACTGACACGGTTGTCCCTGCAAAAGGCACAGTTAGCAAGACTTGGGACACACAAAATTTAGTTAGAATAGTACTTGATAGTGGTGCAGCAGTTCAATGCACACCCGATCACCTACTCCTGCTTAGGTCTGGCTCATACAAGGAAGCTCAGCACCTACGTCCAGGTATAGATAGGCTGATGCCCCTAGGCAGGCACTTTCCCATGAACGGTGGGTATGAAGGCATATCTTGGAAGGACGGCAGGAAGACACCAACCCACAGAGTGGTAGCCGAATACATCTATGGAAACGTGCTCAACACTGAAAATATAGTCCATCATAAGAATGAGAACAAAATAGACAACAGACCTGATAACCTTGAGGTGATGACGAAGAAAGAACATGCAGCACACCATGGTTCAGAAGTCAACGACCACCAGCGTCAAGCAATGTTGGAAGGAATGGTTAAGTTTAACCAAACTGACAGCACCAGAGAGATGAGAAGTGCAAGTGCAAAGCTTATAAGCTCAGAAGAGCATATAAGAAGGGCAACCTTAAGACCTGCCTACCGTTCAGATGTAACGATAGACAAACTAATTGAGTTAAGAGGTGATGAAGATGCAAATAACGCAAACATGGCAGCTAAGATATTAGATTGCGATAGAAAAGTTGTTGTCAGAGTGCTCAGAGAGTCTGGCTATAGCACTTGGGAAGATTTTGTAGCCCCTGCAGGAGATAATCACAGGGTACGCAGTGTGGATCATGTGAATCTTGCTTCTGCGGTGCCCGTATATGACCTATCAGTGCCCATCTACAGAAATTTTGCACTAACATCAGGTATCTTTGTTCATAATTCCAAAGACCTCTCAGATGCCGTTACAGGGGCAGTATACAATGCAATTGCACACACCAAAAGAAATCTTAATCAAGAAATATCTATTCATTCTTACAGCTCCATGAACAAAGAGAGGGTGGAAAAAGAAAAGGCAGAGAACTTGATCGAACCACCAGAACCACCCAAGGAAGTTTATGAATTTTTATCAAAAATGGGATTAGTTTAACTAGAAAGAAGAGGGAACTATTATGATGACTACATTTTTAATTATCACTGCGATACTCTTTGCACTATCAGCTCTAAGTAATTCAGTATATATAGCGGGTGACTTTTCAGACAAAAAAACATCATCAGTTGTGGGACTAGTCATCTATACATCAATGTTTGTTTGGAACGTTTCTTTGATTTTTAATCAATACGCCAATGGCTGATATAATAATTCCATGAGGATAGTGGTAAGGGAGTTGGAAAGAAAAAGATTTTCTGCAACACTGTTTATCGATGATGAGCAGTATGCCTCGTCTGTAGAACCAAGACCTGGTTGTGCGGTAAGAACGGTAATGAATCAGGTTCAGCTAGAGTTTGGCGCACCAACAGAGGAAATAACCATAACAATAGATGGGTGGTAAAAGTGGTATAATTTTAGTGAGGGTTTGACAAGAAGCATTTTTGTTGATAAACTTTACTAAAAAGGAGATGATTGTGTGTTTAGTGTTTTTTTAATTTCACTTAATCCATCAATCAGTCTCTTAATATCAATGGGTTTAGACCTATTTAGCTACTTGAGAGTAAGCAAAACAGACAGGTCATTTTTAGGTATAACAGAAGAGGCGGAAAAAGAAATGGAAGAAAAGTACGAAGAAGTAACCATCGCACTAATTGAAGGAAAAGCCTACTGGGTTCTTAACAATACCTTCTATCAGGCAGACGTAGTTGATGGAGAAGTTGATAAAGAAACTTCTCGTCCAATAGATGCTTTTAAAATGTCAAATGGGGATGTTGCAAAAATGCTCTTCATCTTAGATAACCTAGAACACAGAGAATAGACATGAACATTGTTGTTCAAGGGACAAAAGAGTTTTCAGACTATAATATTTTTATGCGAGCAATGGGGGTAGCCCTGTCTGAAATTAAAGATGAAGAGTTCAACGTCTACTCAGTTGGACCTGCACAGATAAACTCCTTTACTGCTGAGTTCTGCAACATGTCAGAAAATGGTCTTAGGAAAAGAGGAATTAAGACAAAGTTTTATCGTGTCCCCCAATCCTTTGTAGAGGAGCGTATGGATACTGTAGACTATGTTGTATTCCTGTCTACCCCAAATCAGAAACCATCTAAGCTGGTTTCTTCCGCAGAGCTAAGCGGTATTGAGGTTGGACTTTTTCGTTATTAGGATTCGTAATAAAAATACAAAACAAACACAACACAGTAAGGAAAACAATATGTTAGTTAGTGATTTAGTAAAAATGGAGAAAATTGTTGATTCTAGGTCAGACCTTAAATGGAGTGGTTGGGATGTAGTTAAATACAAAAAAAGCAACTCTGCACAATTTAGCAAAGATGGTGTGTTTAAAGATGGTTGGTGGCAGCAGTCCGTTGTGTTTCCTTTGACGGACACAGGGTGGGATCTTCCAGATTCCATTACAGATGCCCATGTCTAAGTGGAGAGAGAAGGCCAAGTGTTTGGGAATGGACACAAACATATTTTTTGATAAATACGAAGAGGATAAATCCATGTCCAGCACCATTGATAAGTTTTGTCGTCAATGCCCAGTCCAGAGGGATTGCTTTGCAGTTGGAGTTTCCAATAAGGAGTGGGGTGTCTGGGGTGGTGTCTATTTAAAAGAGGGAAAGCTAGACAAAGAGTTCAACCTACACAAAGACAAGAAAAACTGGTTTGATACATGGCAAGCCTTAACTATGGGGGAGTAAATGATTTATACACCAAAAATAAAATCAGAGGTTCATAAGATACCCGTCCCCTCTGACTTTGTTATGGACATAGTAGAATATGATATGCATCCACCCTACATTGGACTAAGGTTTTATGAAAGCCAGTGGAGACATATATCAGAAAAAGAAAGATTTAGGTATATAATCTATCTTCAGAGGATAAAGGGAATAATTGAGTCTTATGGAGTAAGTGTTACCCTAGATCCAATATATGATGTTCCAGGGGGTCAGAAGTTGTAATGAGTATATTTGTTAGTGTAGCCTCGTATAGAGACAGCGTTCAACTAGAAAAGACTATTGATAGTTTGATTAGAAATGCTGATAATCCACAAGAGCTTAGAATTGTTATTCTTTCTCAAGACAAGAAAAGGTCACACAAAGACTTCTCTCATTACAAAAATGTAGAGTTAATTGAGATGGATTTTCGTAAAGCAAGGGGTCCAGGATGGGCAAGAAAGCTGATAATGGAAAAGTATGACGGTGAGAGCTTTTTCTTTCAGATCGACTCGCACGAAAGGTTTGCTGAGTCATGGGACACCAAGATGATAGAAATGTTTAATCAGGCCAGCGGGTTGGCGAATACAAACAAGATAATTCTTTCTCAGTACCCAGAGCCCTACGAGCCGCATACCGATGGAAAAGATCACTACATAAAGGGTAGTAAGGATCTTTGGGATAGGGTAACTTGGACGGCTGTTAGAAATAACTGGCACGGATGCTGGACTGGATGCAGACAAGAAATGAAAGACAAGACAAAGCCACAGGTAACACACAGTATCCTTGCTGGATATGTTTTTGCTCTGGGGAGCTTTGTAGAAGAAATTCCTTATGATGAAAGAATATCCTTTATGGGTGAGGAGCTTTGTATTGCTATTCGGGCATACACAAGGGGCTGGAAGATTTATGCTCCAAACGAGATGCTTGTGTGGCACTTCTATACCAGAAGGGGCGAATCAAAACCCTGGACTCAAATGGACGACTCGCTAAGAGATACTAGGTGGGTTGACTTGGAGATGGAATCTAAAAAAATACAAGAGTTTATTCTCAGGGGAATAGAAAAAGGAATTTATGGAATAGAAGACCAGGACTTATACCTTGAGTATCAGGATCTGGTTGGAATAAACTTTAATGAATTTTATGACAAGGGGATTAGAGAGAAAATAAACAAAGCGGCATTGTCAGAAGAGTTGGACTTTTTAGAAAGTATTAAGAAGAGTGGCTGGTGCAGCGGCGGTGAGCATAATCAATGTGAGACGCACGGATGCGAATGCCCATGCCACAGCAAAGCTGGTTTGTGACGAAGGTAACACCCACAATGCTTGACATATAGGCAATGTTTTGGTATAATTGAAGTATCCCAGAGGGAGTTGATTTATATGAAAACACTTACAAATGTGTTTGAGAAATTTTTCACAAAGGTTACAAGCCAAGAAAAAGAGAACAGAAATTTCTATAGCTAGTGGCAGGTTCAGAGAAATAGAGCGTCTAGCTTTGGACAACACCATGTTGATGAGATAGACGCAATCTTCAGAAGACACACTTAAACACTTGACAACACCCATTGATTGGTAGTACAATATGTTTATGGAAAATTTACTACTAGATGCTAGGGGCATAGCCACAAGAGCCTGCCCCAACTGCGGTTCAACCTTATTCACTATCCAAGCAACATTTGATGAAGTTTATGAAATCGCAGGATATTTACTTAATGCAGAGTGTGCAGAGTGCAAAACAAAAGTAACAGCCCCAACCCCACTTGACCTGATAGAGGAATAATGGAGCTTTATGCAAAAATATCTCCTAGCTCTAGGGGAGTGTTTAAGTATTGTGTGACTATTTGGAAATCAGAAGATGGCATTGAAAGTATTTGGCTAGTTCACAGATTTTTTAGATGCTCTTCGTCAATTAGGTGGGCACAAAAAGAGATAGTTAAGTATTGCACTAGGTCTGGAAGCACAGTGCTTATCAGAGAAAAAGATATCATGAGGAGAAAATGGAATGACTAATGAAGAGCTGTTGCAAAAAACACTGAACTCAACTATTGAAAGATTGGGTCGCCAGGCGATATCGTATGAGGCAGAGATTGCCAATCTTAATTCACAGATTATCATGTTAAATGAAAAGAAAGAGAGTTCCAACAACCCCAACACCTCCCTCGAAGAAAGAAAACAATAAAGATTCTTGACAGGCAGACAGGCAACGTGTATAATATACCTATAAGCCAAATAAATTGAGGGGAGCAAGATGAACACAATGACAGAGGTAGCAGCAGAAGTAGAAGTATCGGATGTTCTAAATGCAAAGGATCGTTGTGATAGGTGTGGTAGTCGTGCATTTGTTTGGGTGAATGGAATAAATGGAGACCTGTTGTTTTGTCGTCATGACTTTTTAAAGAATGAAGATAAAATTAGATCTTATGCTTTTGAAGTTGTAGACGAGACATACAAGCTTGACAATAGGTAGTGGATCTAGGCGACATTGGTGAACTAGTATCACGGCACCTTGCCAAGGTGTAGTAATCGGGGCAGTACCGATATGTCGCTCCAACTCCCTATAGCTCAGTGGAAAGAGCGCCACTCTTCTAAAGTGGATGCCTTAGTTCGAATCTAAGTAGGGAGACTTCGCCCCCTTAGCTCAGTGGTAGAGTGTTGCTCTTGTAAAGCAAAAGTCATCCGTTCAAATCGGATAGGGGGCTCTCGTTCCCCGCTAGTCTAACTGGCAGGACATTGGGTTCTGGTCCCAAGGGTTGTAGTTCGAATCTACAGCGGGGAGCTACTGGTATAATTACTATAATATAAAAGATTGGAAAAAATGGCAACCATATCATTCTTAGGAAATTTCGGTGTTGATTACTCAAGCGAATCTCACCATGCAAAGACGCTGGAATCACTCGGTCATACGGTAATTAAGCTCCAAGAAGGTCAGGCCAGAAGTCAACAGATTCTTCGTTGTGCAAAGAAGTCTGACCTATTTGTGTGGGTACATACCCACGGGTGGCAAACAACGGGAACCATTTCAATGGATGACGTTCTTAATGATATAAATAACACAGGAATCCCCACCATGACCTACCACCTTGATTTGTGGTTTGGATTAAGGAGACAGGATGACCTTGAGAAGGATAACTTTTATAAAACAATCGGACACTTCTTTACAGTGGACAAACTAATGGCAGATTGGTTTAATGAAAACACCAGCGTAAAGGGACACTACATGTTGCCTGGAGTGTATGATCAAGAATGCTTTATTGATAAAAGATATGGAAAAGAGTTTGACCACGACGTTATTTTTGTTGGTAGTAGGGGATATCACCCAGAGTACCCATACAGACCACAACTAATTGATTTCTTGAGAGAAACTTATGGGGGGGATCGGTTTACCCATGTAAGTGACGGAGACACGGGTACTCTTAGAGGAAATCGTTTAAATAGTATCTATGCAAAAAGTAAAATTGCAATTGGAGATACCCTTAACCTTAACTTTAACTACCCCTACTACACAAGTGACAGACTGTTTGAGTCCACTGGTAGGGGAGGATTTACAATTTATCCAAGGATTGAGGGCATTGAAGACACATTTATTGACAAAGAAGAGATTGTTTGGTACGAGCATGGTAATTTAGAGGACTTAAAGGAAAAGATTGATTACTATCTTAGTCATGACAAAGAGAGGGAGTCTATCCGTTTAGCGGGACACGAAAGAGCAAAGAAGGATCATACCTATGTAAATAGATGGAATGATATATTAAAGGAGTTGGACCTATGACCGAAATGGTAAAAGTGGTAATTAATGGAGAGTTTGAGATAACACTTCCAAAGCACCGTGCTGATAGACCAGACTGGTACCAGGAGAGTGGATGGGAAAAGCCTAGGCTTAAGTCAATGCATGAAAATCTTGGCAAGGGGGATGTCATGTACTACATTGGTGCCGAAGAAGGAGAGATGCCTGCTCTGTGCCAAATGTGGGGGGCAGAGACAGTTCTCTTTGAGCCTAATCCAAAAGTATGGTCTCATTTTCCACTGCTTTGGGAACACAATAACCTTGAGATCCCCCTCGTTTGCATTCCTGGATTTGCTTCAGACAAGAACAACGATCTAGCAAGGATTTATTATGGAGAGTGGCCTCCAGAAGTAAACTCTGTGATTGAGGCAGCACATGGATTCAAAGAGCTTCAATATGAAGCAGATAAGTATGGACAGACCACCATTGACTCAGTAGTCTACGAACATGGAGTTAAGGCACCCACCGCAATATCTATTGATGTTGAGGGTAGTGAATGGAGAGTGTTGGGTGGAGCCAAGCGTGTACTAGAAGAACACAAGCCAAAGATTTGGTTGTCTGGCCACCCAGAATTCATGATGATGTACTGGGATGAATACTTATACGACCTAAGACAATTTATTAAAGGCTTCGGGTACAAAGAAGAATTATTAGATTACCAACATGAGGTTCACCTATACTATGAATAATAGAGTATATATATACTCTACCGACCCCAAAGACTCTGCAAACGGTAAGTGGGATTATGGACTTTTAAATGAAATATTTGAAAGAAACCATTTAGACCAGGAAGTTGTACAAGAAATACCAGAGTCAGACAGGGGAATAGTAGTAATACCTGGTCAAGGAAATGCTGGCAAGGAAAGGGAAATATCTAGTCAGTTGCTAAAACTGAAGAGGGTCATTCTTTTTATTACTGGTGATGAGAGTGCTTACTTTAACGTAGATAAGATAACTCATCCCAATATTGAGATTTGGGTTCAATATCCCCACGCAAAACACATGAAATACAACAAGATGTTTGTTGGGGCACCACGACACATAAAGGAATACTCTCCCAGCTATCCCACAAAGAAGTATGACACCTATTTTGGTGGTCAGATAACACATCAGCGTAGAAAAGAGCTGTCTGAGGTAATGCCTAGGCTTCCAAATAGCTTATACAAGCCCACACAGGGATTTATACAGGGTGACCCACCCATAGAGTACTACAACTTAATGTCAATGGCCAAGATTGCCCCATCTCCTTCTGGAGCTATGGTGATTGATTCATTTAGATTCTTTGAAGCAATAGAGATGCTGTGTCTACCAATTGGTGACTTAAAAGATGCGCGGGGAGTTGAAGTAGATTTCTTTTCGTATGTGTATGATGTAGAAGCGCCCATAGTAAAGGTGCTAGACTGGAAGGTTCTAGAGGCCCTGGTTCCAGAACTACTAAAAGACTATCCAAACAATATGCATAAAGTTGTATGTTGGTGGATTAAGTATAAAAGAGATCTTTCGATAAAGATAATGAGGCAATTAAATGAATAAAGCAGATGTAACAGCTATCGTTCCAATATCGATAATCCCAGGACATCCAGAAACTTCGATCCTTGATGAGACTATAAGTTCTATTAGGCATCACCTTCCAGATAGTGAAATCATTTTACAGATTGATGGGCTTAGAAAAGAAAGGCTTGATAGAAAATCAGACTATGATGAGTTTAAAAATAGAGTTCTTTGGAAGTGTATGCATGAGTGGGACAACGTGCTACCAATTATTTTTGATAAACACTCCCACCAAACAACCATGATGATGAAGACCATCGGTGAAGTTAAGACATCCCTAATCCTTTATGTTGAAAGCGACACCCCATTGGTTGTTGATAGAGATATAGGCTGGGGTGAATGTCTAGACATGTTTGAATATGGAAACGCAAACACAGTCAGGTTTCATTTTGAAGATTTTATTCCAGAACCACACGAACACCTTATGCTTGAAAAACAAGGCAATTTCATAAAGACTATTCAGTGGTCTCAACGACCACACCTTAGTTTGACAAAATACTACAGAGAAGTTGTCCTTCCTCATGCAAATGAAAAAACATTCATTGAGGATCGATTTCACGGTAAAGTTCAAGATGATGGTTGGGGGAGGCACAAGCTTTGGATATACCACCCAGAAGGGGGAATTAAGAGGTCGTACCATCTAGATGGAAGAGCGGGAACGAGAAAGTTTACTGGTGACGATGACGCTTGGGGGTATATAGAGTGAGGTTGGGGATAATTGGTCGCTGCGACAATACTGGTTTGGGCAATCAAACCCTGGAACTTGTTAAGATGCTTAATCCGTCAAAGGTTTTGCTGATAGACTCAACTCCATTTCATAACAATAGGCAATATCTTGAAAGGTACAATGACTTTCCACATACTACGGTTGTCGGAACCCCCACAACCGACAATGTGTTTGACTTCATATCCAGCCTAGACGTTGTGTTAAGCTGTGAAACTTTTTATCACAAGAAGTTCGTGGCCATTACCAGGAAAAAGAAGGTAAAAACAATATTGCAGTATAACTTTGAATTCTTCTCAGGATTTAACTATCCAGACGAGCAAATGCCTACCATATTGCTTGGCCCAACCCTGTGGAGAATTGAGGAAATGCAAGAGAAGTTTGGAGATAGGTCTGAGGTATTATTTCTACCCCCACCCACCAATCACAAAGATTTTAGTGACAACAGAACAACAAATATTAAAGACAGCAAGAGGCTGTTACACATAGCAGGCAAAGCGGCGGCACACGATAGAAATGGAACAAAATCTGTCATAGAAATGCTTAAGTACTCTAATTCTGACTACGAATTGGTAATTAAGAGCCAAACTCCATTAGAAATAGACTGTGATGATAAACGACTAACCATTGATACATCCCCTCAAGACAATCATGCAGACCTTTATAGTGGATTTGATGCAATGGTTCTGCCCAGAAGGTACGCTGGGCTGTGTTTGCCAATGAATGAGGCGCTACTAAGTGGCCTACCCGTATTTATGACGGATGTGTCTCCAAACAATATTGTATTACCTGAAAAATGGTTGGTGAAAACAGAACTTATTGGTAATTTTATGGCAAAGAAGAGTATTGACCTGTATGAGGTTGATTCCAGACACTTAGCAAGGAAAATAGATAGATATTTTAGCACTTCTAACAAAAAACCTGAAAAGAATGATGCTTTTGACCTTGGCTATGAGAACTTTTCAACAGAAGTATTAAAACAAAAATACATAGACTTAATAGAAGCAATGAGGGAATAGGTCTTGACAAATACCCCCACATTGCTATATAATGAGGGTATAATGATTGAATGGATGAGATTCACTATGAAATTGAGAAATACTGGAGAGACAAGTTCTCTGTAGAGATAGAAGAGTGTGTTATGTCTATGGACGAAGATGATACGACCAAGTGGTTTAACGAGGGGTTAAGATATGCAGCAATGTATATAAGATACAAGTTTGACGAACCAGTTGACTAAAATACCTAATAGGGGTATAATATAAAAACGGAAACAGGCGCAAAGGAGATACGGAAATGGCTAGGCGTAAAAGGGGGGAAGATCTAACAATTCCAATTCCCACTCCAGACAAGCAGTTGAGTGGGCCTAGTGGGTTTTGCATAACAGAACACCACGAAACGTGTCCTTATCAATTTAATCATGGCAAGTGTGGATGCTCTTGTCATCAAACGAAAGGAAAGTAATGTCAAAATCAAAATATGGAAACAGTGACCTATACATGACGCCACGCGAGTTTGCAGATCTGGTTCTCAGGTCTCTTGATGAGCAAAGCTACTTTGGAAAAGATGATGTTGCTCATCCAGAAGACATTGCCAACGCATTCTCTACGGTCGGATGTACGATTGGGACAACAATGTCTTGGGCAATATCAGAAGAGCACCGCACCCCCGTAGTCTCTGAAAAGAAAAATGCGGTAATGCAAACGGGAAACCTTAAAAAGAACCTAGATGATGAATCTAGTGGACCCACCACAGCCCTGAACTATTCAGAGTGGAAGCATAAGGGGTATCTGTGAGCCCCGACGAGCCGCAGTTTGAGAAGTATTGGAGAAATAGAATAGCTAAAGAAAGCGGTATGCTAAGCAAGACAATTGATATTTACGATTGGGTTCAATATGGAGTAGACATGGGGTGGTCAACAGAAGCCTTTTGTGAAACACACGAAGGATACAAGATGAGTGATGAAGAAGAAAAAGAATGGATTGACGGCGGAGATCCTTGCATGACTATTGTTAGGATTTGGTAGTGCCAGTATACACCTACAAGTGTGAGTTCTGTGGAGATTTTGACTATCATCAATCCATCAGAGATACCACCCTAGCCTACTGCCCAGGCTGCCATGGTAATGTAACTAAAATGTTTCAAGCTGTAGGGATCAAGTTTAACGGTTCTGGATTTTACTCAACAGATAGCAAGAAAAAGTAAGGTATACTAGTTTTATGATCGGTATGCATTTTAACAGACCAGAAAAAGGCATTGCTCCCTCAGATTGGGTAAGGCTGTGGGATTGTGGAGTTACCTGGAAAGACATACATCTGGCACCCAACACATACAACTGGGATCGTTTGGACTACCTTGTAAACTTATACTCCGACAGAAAGATTGTTTATGTATTTGCCGCTACTCCTAAATGGTTAGCAAAAAATCCAAACAATCCCCACTTTGCCCCGTGGCTAGGAGAAGGATCAAACTCCATGCCCTATGACATTGATGAGTGGAATAAATTTGTCTGGAATGTCACAAAGAGATATAAAGGAAGAATAGATGCCTATGAGATTTGGAACGAACCCCAACTGGCAGACTTCATGTACCCATACACCTTAAAGAATAGAAACATTCTTGCGAAAATGACAAAGAGGGCATATTCAACAATAAAGTCTATTGATAGCTCTGTAATCGTCCTTGCACCCTCCGTACTTCCCAGATCTTCAAGTGGTGGAATGAAGAGGGGTATAAAAATGCTTTATGCCCTAAAAAGAAAAGGGTGGCCAGTAGATGGAATGACTTGCCACATCTACCCGGAAATTGGCGCGGGGGTATTCGAGTGGAGAAACCTATATAACGATGTGCAAGTAGCATGTAAGAAAACTAAAGCCCCAGGAGACCTCTGGGTAACAGAGACAAATTTTAACCTACTTGGTTTTACTCCATCAGATAGCCAATCAAAGTCTCTCATTAGGCTGCTCAGCTCCACGCTGGGTATTGACAAAGTAAAGATCTTCTGGTATTCTTGGGATCAGTCATCAGAAATTGGTGGGCTCAATATAAGTGAAAATAGTGCGGCATGGCAAGAAATAAAAAGTCGATTTTAGCTTGACAGAGTAACCGTCAT
>Ga0208900_1000811_pt1 | contig 18447 bp, 15 predicted proteins | sample AntAceMetag02UKK_FD_184763 | JGI IMG/M metagenome (GOLD analysis project Ga0208900, IMG submission 184763) | Saline lake microbial communities from Ace Lake, Antarctica - Antarctic Ace Lake Metagenome 02UKK (SPAdes) (version 2) | ecosystem: Environmental > Aquatic > Non-marine Saline and... | reverse complement strand
CAGGTCCCCTGATTTTACCTTTGAAAAAATAGTGTCCACTGCTTTGTCCGGGTCTTGAATGATTTCAATATTATCCTTACTGAATCCACCCTTGATGAGTCCTTCATAAACCAGTTTTGGGGTTTCTCCGAAAGGCCTGTTGCGGGGATCAAAATCAGTCAGCATGATATAATCGTATCCCCGGGCCAGGGCCTTGCCGTAGTCTATCAGTTGTTCACTTGTTCGGTTGCCGGTTCCATGGAATAAGCCAATCTTTCTTCCCGGTGAGAGCCGGGGTAATAACTGTTCAAATGCACGGGCGGAATCAGGATTATGACCGAAATCCAGGAGAACTTTATACTCCAGGAAATCAAATAAATTCATTCTGCCCGGATTCTGATTTACTGTCGGATAAAATGTCATAATTCCGTTTCGAATCTGTTCAAGCGGCAGCCCCAGCCCGTGCAGAGCACCTATGGCCGCCAGGGCATTGGCTGTGTTAAAATCGATGATACCGCCAAAGGTAATGGGGATTTCTTCGAGTGTGCAGACGATGATATCCAGCATTTCCGATCTGATAACAGCATTTCGCCCATCCAGGGTGATACCGGTCCCCCCTTCCTTCATATGCGCTTTTATATTCGGGTTTTCCGGATCTAAGGAAAACAATATGATATTTCCCCGGGCGCGTTCCAGAACGCTCATGGTGGCGGGATCTTCTGCGTTTAAAACAGACGTCCCCGTTTTTTTGACCACTTCTATTACCGTGGATTTTACCATACATAATTGGTCCTGGGAGTCTATCCAGTCTATACCCAGGTGATCCTCTCCAATATTTAGCAATACGCCAACATCCAACGCATCAACACCCAGACCTCTTCGAACAATTCCACCACGGGCTATCTCCAGAACAATGTGGTCCACTGTGGGTTCCCTGAGAACAATACCGGCCCCCTCTGGCCCGCTGTAATCACCTGTTAAAATTGACATTCCATCAATTGTAATCCCGGTTGTGCAGGTCAGGCCGACTTTTTTTCCCGAATATTTCAATGTATGGGCGATGAGCTTACAGGTGGTTGTTTTACCATTTGTTCCGGTTACGGCCAAAACAGGAACTTGCGTATAGCCTTCGGGAAAGAGCATGTCCACTACGGGTTTTGCCACATTACGAGACTGACCGCTTGTGGGTTCCAGGTGCATCCTGAATCCTGGAGCAGCATTCACTTCAACAACTTTAAGACCGGAGGACTCCAGGGGTAGGGAGATGTCTTTAACCAGAGCGTCTATGCCGACGCAATCCAATCCGATAATACGGGCCGCCCGTTCAGCCATCAGCCGGATCTCCGGGTTTACCTCATCGGTAACATCCGTGGCAGTCCCTCCCTGGCTGAGATTGGCTGTGGCCTTTAGATAAACAATCTGATTTTCTTTTGGGACGGAATCTATAAAGAGGCCGTTCAAGGACAAGAGCCTTTCCGTCATGTCATCAATTTCGATTTTTGTCAGCACTTTTTCATGTCCAAATCCGCGAAGGGGATCGGAATTTACGCGTTGAATAAGATCTTTGACCGAGGATTTTCCATCACCAATAATATGGGCGGGTTCCCTTCTTGCTGCTGCAATAAAATTTCCATCGATTACCAAAAGACGATAATCCCCCCCATGAACATATTCTTCCACAATCACATCGGGGTGGTAAACTATCGCTGCTTCAAACGCCTTCTTTAATTGATCCGGATGGGTAATATTAATTGTCGACCCGTTGCCATGGTTCCCCACATCCGGTTTTACAACCACAGCAGTGCCGATTTCATTAAACGCTTCCATGGCCTCATCTAAAGAGGTAACCACCCGTCCGTTGGGAACCGGTATGCCAGCTTTTTTTAAATATGCCTTAGCTGTTGTTTTTTCATCGGCGGTTTCCACGGCAATGGCAGAGGTGTTACTGGTTATGGAGGCTTGAATCCGTTTTTGGCTGGCACCATACCCCAGCTGTATATGGCTGTCTTCGTTGAGCCGAATAAAAGGAATACCCCTGGATTTTGCGTCTTTAACAATACTCCAGGTGGTGGGTCCCAGCATATCCTCCTCCCGCAGAACCCTGATGCCGGACACAACCTTGTCGACATCAAAAGCCTTCCCTTCCGCAACTGCTTCGAACAAGGATACGGCGTCTTTAGCCGCTTTTAATCCTGCAGATTCCACAAGATAGCGAAAGACCACAATATATGTCCCGTCTTTTGGTGTATCCAGTGTTTTCCCGTATCCAACCTCCATACCCGCCAGGCATTGAAGCTCAATGGCTATGTGTTCAATAATATGCCCGGCCCAGGTTCCGGTTTGAAGTCTCTGGATAAACCCGCCGGGTTTTCCAATGGAACACGTATGGGATTGAAGGGTTGGCAGAAGCGTTAATAACCGATCTGAGAATCCCTTGATTTTATCTGACGGTCGACGCTCATAGGCCTGAATATCCAAAACCATGGATATGGCGGGGTGGCGTGTATGCCGATTGGGTCCTCGTAATGCCCGTAACTCTTTTATTTCAATCATTCCTATTTCTCTTTTTTTTTTGTGGGCGTTAAAAATTGTCGTTTCTTAAAGTTATATCCATATCCGTTCACTAAGGAATGAATTCGAACATTCTCCACGGCAATTGGCTCACCCGGCTTAATATCCATGATGTTTGAATGCCCGATATCCCTTCCTTCTACAATAATGACCTGTCCCGTACCCACCACTTCGGCCACCCCATTACCCTTGAGAACCACTGCTGAATCTTCCCCGATACCCACCCCTATACAGGTTGGATTGGTTGTAATAATTTGCATCAAGCGCCCAATACGGCCCCTTGCCATAAAATGTGTGTCAAAAATAATTTTTTCAACAAAACCAAATCCGGATGTGGTGAGCACACTGCCTTTAAATAAACCCTCTTCACTTTCTCCTTCGTAGATCATGGTATCGGAAAATACGGTTGCTCCTGCGCTGGTTCCAGCGATAAGAGCCCCTGCTTCAAGCCGGTTTTGAACTGCGGCAAGGACGTTTGAGCCTCCCAGAATCGTTGTCAGTCGTAATTGGTCACCACCCGTAATAAAAATCAAATCAACATTTTCAAGACTTTTAACCCATTTGTTATCGTTAGCCTGGGTGCGTTGGGTTATATTTAAAACTTCAATGCCCGAAGCGCCAAGCTTGGTAAATACTTGCTGATACTCTTTACCTCGTTGTTCAGGATCTTCACTTGCCGTAGTGATGACGCCGACTCTAAAGTCAGTCTTTCCAATTTCCTTCACAACCCGTTTAAGAACAACTAATTCATTTGCTTTGTCTTCATTCCCACCAATGGCAATAAGACGTCCTAAAAAAAAAGGATTTAGCGCCATACTTATCTGATCTCCGTTAGATGTGAGCAAGCCATGCCATTTCTGGAATTTAATGCAATTTGAGTTTGGGTTAAGATGATGCGTCCGATGGCTGCTTTTTTCAAACACGGTTCTCTGAATACAAATTATCTTTTTTAGATTCCAATTCGATTTTATCATTACCCAAACACGGGTTAATTTGTAAAGAAATTTGAGAGGGGTGATTCATAATCATAAAAGCCACCTGATCTTCCACCGGGACGATCTGGGCAATTTCCTTTTGCCTTAAACCAAAAGAAACAGCTGCAAAAATCAGACTGACTGCTGAAAAAGAAACAAAGAATCCATCGGGACTGCCCAGCAGTTCCATGCATGAAGATGACACCATGGGACCGATAACGGCACCTATACCAGAAAACAATAAAAGTGCAGAGCTTACATTTACCGCATCCTTGGGTTCAAACATATCATGGGACCTTGCCACAGCCACAGGGTAGATGCTGAACATAAGCCCTCCAAAAAGACTGGCTGCGGCCATGAAAAAACCGAAAGAACTATGAGCCGCCACAATCATCAAACCGCTGATAATGGCAAAAAATACCCCAATCACCGGGATGACAAGGGTTCTGTCATATCGATCTGAAATTGCCCCCACGGGCCACTGGAACACAAGTCCTCCCAATACTGTAACCGTCATAAAACAGGACAGTTGAGAGACACTTAATCCCAGTTGGCGGCAAAAGACCGGCCCCATGGTATAGAATGCGCTGGACATCAGACCTGATGCAAGGCATCCTATCAGCCCCAGGGGTGCCCGTTTCATAATAATTTTCAGCCCCACGGGTGTCACATTTGGAAGAACAGGATGTTGGGTCCGGGTCATTGCAACGGGTATGATACAAGATACCAACAAAAAACCAATAACAAAGAACAGGGTTTGGTCCGCCACATTACCCAGATTGAGCAACTGCTGGCCTGCACCGCTGCCCAGGTAGTATATCACCATGTACATGGAAAATACTCGTCCCCGTGTCCGAGGCTGAGCGCTTTCATTTAGCCAGCTTTCAATGACCATGAACAATCCAATGGTTGCAACTCCGCTAAAAAATCGCAATACCACCCATGCCAGGGCGGATGCAGTGGATGCATGGAGCATTACCATGGCAGTGGCAAGGGCGGCAAAAGCGCAAAAAGATTGGATGTGGCCAATACTTTTTATCAGACGACTGCAATAAATTGTGCCCACAGCTGACCCAATGAAATAGGCGGTTAAAATTATCCCTGTTGCTTGGGGTGAAAACCCTCCAATGGTTAATTTAACACTCAAGAAGGTTGCCAGTAAACCCAACCCCATGGCCAGGACCAATGTCGCTGCATACAGAGCAGAAAACGATTTTAATATATATGTCACAACATGATTTCCAAATGCTTTTTATGAGATTTTTACATACCCGTCAGGCATTCAAGTTCAATGGCAATAAGACGTCCTAAAAAAAAAGGATTTAGCGCCATACTTATCTGATCTCCGTTAGATGCGAGCAAGCCATGCCATTTCTGGAATTTAACGCAATTTGAGTTTGGGTTAAGATGATGAGTCCGATATCTACACTTTCATCAAACAGCGCCATCGCTTTTAATGCGGCTTTTTCAGGGTCCATATTGTTTTCCAGCCAGCCATAGACTTCTTTTGCTAAAATTTTAAGTGCGATGAATTCACCATCTCCTGTGCAGGCAACAGCGCCTGATGGGCCACAAAAAAGCCCGCATCCCGGTAAAGGGACGTCACCCACACGTCCGATGGCTGCTTTTTTCAAACCACCGGAACTTAAGGCAGCGGCAAATAGTGTTCCATCAAAGGCAACGGCACCCACTGTGTCGCAGGATGAAGGCGGTGAAATGCTGCGATCCGCTTTTCCCATCGGTATCATGAGAATATTGTTTTCATCAGCAAAGTTTTTTGCACCATTGCCCACTATGAGTAAATGGGGGGAATGCCGCAATATTCCCCGGGCTAAATCAACCGGGTTTTGAATCCCTTCAAGACAGGCAACAGCACCAAACTCGCCAATACTTGTCATGCATGAGGCATCCAACTGAATCGTGGTGTTATCGGAACGGACTTGAGAGCCAAGCCCCGCATTAAACCGTGGGTCATCCTCTAAATATCTTACCGCTTGAACCACTGCATTTAAAGCTGTTTCACCATTTGCCATTAACTCCATTCCTATTTTTGCAGCTGATTGGGGACCATCAAAATTCTGAGGGTCTGAACCGGCACCGCCATGGGTCAAAATGGCCCGTTGAAAAATAGACACTGCAACCTCCAACTTTTTAGTAACGAATAAAGGAAATAGTTCTTTAAAATGTTTTTTAAATATGTGATTGACCTGGGCTTACGCCCCCCCCCATGGCAACCGCTCTGCTTATGCATCTCTGTGCATATTATGTGCATATTTTGATATATAGCAAAGAGTGTGCCCTTTTGAATGGGTATTTTCTATTACATTGATATTATTCGAATTAAAAAAATGAATCCAGCAAATATAAAAATATCGGTATTTTTTTTCTTTAATATGGGTTATAAAATAAGAAGTTTAGTACCGAAAAATAAAATGTGGATAATTAATACCGATTTTTAATTTTTTATTATAGGACTTGGCAATTATTGATGTCTCCGGTGCGCTTTTCATTGATATGAAAGAGGGCTCTCCATACAAAAATGTTGGTTAAGCGGAAAGTCAAAAATAGTTGAGCCCCTTGGGGATACCGGGAGAATAAAATGCTGCTCAGACTGGCTCTGGCCATCAATGATAAAAAGCTTGAAACAAAAATAGCGAAAAAACTGGATGCCATCTCCGATCTTCAGATCAAGCGGTTTGGTTCCAACAACAGTGTCTGGCAATCCATAGTAAGGAGTTGTGCGGACATTTTTCTGATCAGTGATTCCATGATTCCCAAACCCGTGGAGTCGGGTCTTTCTATTTTAAATAACCTTCCGGAAAAACCCATGACCATTGTCCTCCATCCCAAGGATTCCTCCGAGGACCACGCCTTTTTGCTGGCAGCGGGGGCGGATTCCGTTCTTTATTCCGGTGTCGTCATCCCCAGACTTGTTGAGGTCATGGAGACCATCATTGAATCCCGCCGGCAATACAATCTTATGGACAGATATGATCGAAAGGGTCGCCTCAAACCTAAACTCAGTGATTTTGGGCTACCCACTTAAGGCGGGATATTTTCAAGACTTTTTATGTGGATAATTAGCTTTTAACCCCTAAAATCAAGGCTGCTAAGACGCTTGATTTTAAAGGCTGTCCCGCCTTAAGTGGGTAGCCTGATTTTGTGTCAGAAAGCCAGCAGATGCAGGTCTTCATGGAAGAGGTACATCAGGTGGCTACAAGTGACACAACCTTGTTGATTCTCGGAGAAACCGGCGTGGGAAAGGAGCATCTGGCAAAGGCCATCCACGCCGAAGGTCCCCGTTCCAACGGTCCTTTTGTTGCCGTAAATACCGCGGCATTACCGGAACAGCTTTTGGAGAGTGAACTGTTCGGCCATGAGCAGGGGGCTTTTACCGGTGCCATCCGTGCCCGGCGGGGGAGCTTTGAACTGGCCCACGGGGGCACCATTTTTTTAGATGAGATCGGGGATATGCCCCTGCACCTTCAGACCAAACTGCTCCGGGTCCTCCAGGAGTATGAGATTGTCCCCATCGGAGGCGAGGAACCCACCTGGGTGGATGTAAGAATCATTGCTGCTACCAATAAAGATCTGGAACAGGAGATTGAACAGGGGCGGTTCCGGCGGGATCTCTTCTATCGTATCAGCGTGATCTCCTTGACCATTCCCCCATTGAATCGTAGAAAAGAAGATATACTTGCCTTGATCCGGAATTTTATTTCCCATTACCGGAAACGCATCGGGCGGGACGTGGTGGGTATTTCCGATGAGGCAGTCACCGTGATGAGCCAATACGCCTGGCCCGGAAACGTCAGGGAGTTGATGAATGTCATTGAACGGGCTATGCTACTGTGCCGGGGAGACACCATTACCCTGAAGAACCTGCCCGAGGGGATTTTAACAGGGGGAAATTATGAAAATGGAAAAAAGATTCCGGGCTCCAGGTATAATGACATTCCCGCGGTTTCCTGCCGACCGGAGGATGAGGGGGGCTTGCAGGATAAGCCCCTTTGTTTCCGGGAAAACGTTTTGTTTGATGCCATTGACTGGGAAGGTAAAACCCTTCCCCAGGTAACCCAAGACGTTTTAAAACAGGTAGAAAAAATATACATTGAACAGGTACTTTCAAAGGCAAAGGGCCGGGTGGGCAAGGCTGCGGAACTGGCAGGCATTCATCCCAGGGGGTTGTATAATAAGATGAAACAGCTGGGGATACACAAAGAGGTGTATAAAAAATAAAAAAAACGATTCTGTTGTGGGCCATCAGCATAGAGGGGCTTCGGAAAGGCCTGAGCCATTTTCCCGGGCCCAGCCGGACAGCCTTGATTTGCGCCATTAAAGACGAAGACCCCATATACATTTATGATCCGTAAAATCTTCTGGCCGGTCATGAGCCAAAAATTAAAGAATTGTATCTTGAGGGAGATGCATGGAGGGACACCTTCCATGGTTTGCAACGCCCCTGTGCTGCAGTGAAAATGGATTACAACCACCGTTTTCGCTTAAAATAAATGAGAAGTGCCCCGGCCACGAAGATCAGAACCCCCCAGAAAATAAAATAACTGTACTTATAATGCAATTCAGGCAAGTACTCGAAATTTGTACCATAAATTCCTGCGATAAAGGTGAGGGGAATAAATATGGCGGCAAATATGGTCAGGACCTTCATGATATCATTCATTCGATTTGCCATCACCGAATTGTATATGTTAAGGTGATCGGTTAAAAGGTCCCTGTATGTATCAATGGCTTCTGTTGCCTGGCTGATCAGATCCTGGAGGTCCTTTAGAAAAGGAAATGTATTTTCATGGAACAGATCGTTGTCCAGTCGGGGGATCTTAAGAATGGCCTCCCTTGCCGGTCGGATTGATTTCCTCAAATAATTAATTTCCTGTTTAAATGAGCTTATTTTCTCCATGACCGAATTGTCATGCCCCGCCAGGATCACCTCCTCCAGATCTTCAATCTTCTCCCCTATTATTTCAATAATATAGATGTAATTATCCACCACGGTATCTAAAAGAGCATAGGCGAGATAATCTGTCCCGGATACCCGAATACGTGATTTCTGCCGTCGGATTCTTTCCCTGACGGGTTGAAAAACGTCCCCGGCCTGCTCCTGGAAGGTCAGCACAAATTTATCACCCAGGATAATACTCAATTGCTGGTTTACAATGGTCTCAGTTTCTGCATCAAATCGAATCATTTTTAATACAATAAAAACATAGGTATCAAATTCTTCAATCTTAGGCCTTTGACCCGTGTTGAGGATATCCTCCATCACAAGTGGGTGCAATTCAAAGATATGCCCCACTTCCCTTATGAGTTCAATGTCATGGAGGCCGTTGATGTTAAGCCATGTCACTGTTTCTGTTTTTTTATAATGAGAGCCATCTTTAATGTCCAATAGCTCCTGTTCTGTAAGGCGTTCAGAATCGTAGTCAATAACCCGGGCCTCCACCGTTTCCATTTTCTTCGTACCGATGAAGACCAGGCTGCCGGGACTTTGTCCATTACTTTTATCCCTTTTTTTTAAAAATCGTGCCATAAGAACACCTTCCCTTGGAATTAAATTAACTTGATTTTAAAGCCTGTCCCGCCTTAAGTGAGTAGCCCACGTTTTTAAGAATCTTCAGAGATCTCCATCCTGAATTCTTCGATTGTTGTGTCGAATTTTTTTAGACGGTCCAGGTGGGCAATATGAATGATGGCATCTCCACGGTGCACAAGTGGTAAGTCCAAGCGGCCGATTACCATTCCGGAGACCGGGGAGTGTATGACCTCTTCCTGATTTCCAAACGGATCGGCAATGATGCCGATTCTCGCATTATTAACCACCCTGGCCCCCAGGGGGGCTTTCATCTGCAAAATACCACTGACAGGTGCCCGTACCCAGGAGGTTGAATCCGCGATCATCGGTTCGGTTTTTGCTCTGGCCTGATGGGGTGTCGGCCGCAGCATTTCAATGTTTGTCATTACCGATAATATTCCGCGAACACCTGCCCGTATGGCCTCTTCATCAAAACGCAGCGCCACGCCAGCTTCATATAGGATGGTGGGGACACCTTCTTCGGCAGCCGCTTTTCGAAGTGATCCGTCCCGCATGGCCGCGTTGATGATCACGGGCACTCGAAACGCCTTGGCCAAGGAAAGGGCCTCGGCATTTTCAATATCAACCCGGATTTGCGGGAAATTTGCCCTGTGATTTGACCCGGCGTGTAGATCAATACCATACTGGCTGTTCCGGACAACCTCCGACATGAAGGTATGAGACAATTGAGAGGTTAAGGATCCTGTGTTAGATCCTGGGAAAAATCGGTTCATATCCCTTCTGTCAGGGGAATAACGGGAATGCTGTTCAAAGGCGTATACGTTTACCACGGGAACCGCAATCAAGGTACCCCGCAGATTTTTTACCCGCTTGAGTTTTATGAGCCGGCGGATAATTTCAGTTCCGATGATTTCGTCGCCATGTATGGCACCGCATACAAACAGCCTTGGTCCGGCCTTGCGCCCGTGGATGATATGGGCAGGCATGGCCATTGCGGTATTTGTGTACAGCTTTGGAACCGGAATAGGGACTGTCACTTGTGTGCCCGGTTTTACCTGGGTTCCGGCAATGGTCATTGACGTCTGCATATTATCCCTTTCCGATTGTCTTGGTTTTGCCCGGGGACGCGTTTTCTTCAATAAATTCAATTACCTTACCCGAAATATCCAACCCCGTGATCGCTTCTATCCCTTGCAGGCCTGGTGAAGAGTTCACTTCCATGATCACAGGGCCGTGATTAGACCGCAGCAGATCCACACCGGCCACCCGAAGTCCCATTATTTTCGCTGCCCTCACCGCCGTGGAACGTTCTTCCGGTGTGATTTTTATTTTTGTTGCCTGTCCGCCGCGATGCAGATTGGACCTGAATTCACCCTCGGGTCCCTGGCGTTTCATGGTGGCAACAACCTTAGAACCGATAACCCAGCAGCGGATATCCGTACCAGAGGATTCTTTTATAAATTCCTGGACCAGAATGTTGGCGTCGAGGCTTCGCAGGGCTTGAATAACACTCTGGGCCGCTTTTTTTGTCTCTGCCAGGACGACGCCGATTCCCTGGGTTCCTTCAATCATTTTTATGACCAGGGGTGCGCCGCCCACCATTGAAATCATGTCATCGGTAAATTTTGTGCTGTGGGCAAATCCTGTGACTGGCAGGCCAATTCCCTTTCTTGCTAACAGCTGCAAGCTGCGAAGTTTGTCCCGGGAACGGCTGATGGCAACGGACTCGTTCACACAATAGACTCCCATTATTTCAAACTGACGGACGACGGCTGTGCCATAAAATGTTATGGATGCACCAATTCTCGGGATAATGGCATCAAATCCTTCAAGCTTTTTCCCTTTATAGTGGATGGCAGGATGATGGGAGGTGATGTCCATATAACAGAGCAGCGGGTCGATTACATACACCTCATGTCCCCGTTTTTTGGCCGCTTCAACCAGGCTGTTTGTTGAGTAGATGGATGCTTTTCTGGAGAGAATGCCGATCTTCATATTTGCGGATTCCTTTTTTTAGAAGGTGCATAAGACTTTTTCAATTTTTTTCCGATAAGGTATGCCTTGGCAGGATCTATTATGAAGCGGTCTTTAAGGGCTGTTCTTCCCAGAAGCATCCTGAACATCATACCGTCACGGTTGGTCAATGATATTTTGATGGGCCACAGTAAGGTTCCCAGAAGAACGCTGGTTTCAATGATATATCGCATTTCCGCATGACCTCCCGAGTCTTTAACAAAGCGCTGGTCAACCACTGGCGCTTCACAGAACAATTCAACATCTGACCGTTTCCGGAAAGGATGAATACCAAAACGGACCATCAGCTGTCCTTCAGAGGAGAACTCTTCAAGGCTGAAGGTGTGAAGGGCGGATGTCCGGGCACCGGTGTCAATTTTAACTTTCAGGGAGGGAATCCCCAGATCCGGTAAGACCAACCATTCTTTCCAACCTATCAGCGTGCATTTTTCCGGGCTGGATTTTGATTGGGAATTTAACAAAAGATATCCTTTCTATACTGAAAAGTGCAGTGTCTCACATTCGGATATTATATCAGAGCCTTTTGCAAAATACTGCATAAATTGATCTATTAATGCTTAAAAATCTTTTTGACCTGTTGTATATTGTTGGTTTTATAATTTAATAGTATAGGCATTTACATTTTTTGACACAAAATAAATGCCATGCAATTATACGTTAAAATAAAATATTGAGCCAGACAGAAGCCCGCCCAAAGGGCGCTAATTTTAAAATATGGATTTCATACACACGGCCCAATCCAGGAATGGGTGGGTCACTCCACCCGGATGATTTCAATTTTGTTTTTTGAGATCAAATCATACAGGTCGGACCGTCTGTCGTGAAGTGGACGAACCGTTGCCACATGCCGCTGTTGTGACAGTGATGACAAGGCCAGTTCCGAGACCACAACCGCCTCTACATTGGGATCTGCCTCTCCTTCAATTCCTTTTTCCGGAAAGGAAAAATCGCTGGGGGTGAGGATGGCGGCCTGACTGTAGCTTAAAAAAGACCCGGAAAGGGTTCTCATGTTGCCAACGCTTCCCGTCATGACGACATATATGAAATTTTCCACTGCCCGGGCCTGGGCGCAATGTCTGACACGGAAATAGGCTTTTTTTTCTTCAGTATAAAACGGTACAAAGATTATTTCTGCTCCTGCCAGGGTCAGCAGCCGGGAAACCTCGGGAAATTCAATATCATAACAGACCTGAATGCCAATTCTGGCCAGGGGGGTATTGAAAATGCGGATGACAGGTCCGGGTTCGATTCCGCCCTCGTTGCGTTCGGCCGGTGTAATATGAAGTTTGTCCTGGGTATAGACATTGCCAGCTGGTGAGAACAGGTGAGCGGTATTGAAATATTTATTGTCTCTGCATACCGGGTGTGAACCGCCAATGATGTAAATGTTGTATTTCTGCGCAAATAGCTTGAACATGTCAATATACCGGTCGGTATACCCGGCAAGTTCAATGGCGGCCTCTTTCATGGAAAGCCTTTTTTTATAACTTAACAGCTGGTAGGTAAAGTACTCTGGAAACAGTAGGAAATGGCAGTGATAGGAATCTGCCGTATCCACAAAAAATTCAACAGACCGCTCAAGATCTTCAAATGACTCAATGGGCCGCATCTGATATTGGGCGGCACATACCCGGACCCGGCGTGCCTGAATCTTGGGAAATACCGCTGATGAGATTCTTTTTTTTGTTTTGTTATAATCCAGGTTGGGCATGACCAGAAAGGTTGAATAATTCAAACTTGACTTATCAATGGTGATATCGAGCTGAACCTTTTTTACATGGTACCCTGCTTTCAAGTGAGCATTCAAAGCCTGATCATTTAATTCTCCGGTGGTCACTTTTTCAACGTATTGCTCAGCTGTCATTTTCCCGGCATGGTCTATATAGCCGGGAAGTCTGCCGTATGCCATCATCTGCTTTAAATTGTATTTTTTTAAAAGGGTTTTGCGGCGTTTATACAGCAGCATGGCAACACCGCGTCGCTGGTAATCCGGGTGTACGGCAATGTCTGCACCATAAAGGGTTTCTCCGTCCTGATTGTGGGTGCTGAAGGTTCCGGCCCCAGTCAATTCATCCACATCATACCAGAACTCGTCATCAATGCTGACAATAATGCTGGTGCTATAGCCGACAACTTTTTTGTTGCACACAGCCACAAACTGGCCCTGGGGAAATGCGGAAAATTGCATTTCGTAATGCCGCTGGGTGAATATGTATTCTTCAGGATAATCGTGGTAGGTTGCCCGGCTGCATTGGATTATTTCCGGAATATCTTCGAGCCGCCATCTGCGGGTAGTAATTTTTGAATTTTTCAACAGAGTGTTCCCTTGTTCTTTTACGTTTCGGCCTGACTGGTTTTTCTGTGATACCCACAGGCCGGTCATGGAAAGGAAAGCACCGGGAGAATGGCTTTGATGAACTCCTGCCGCAGACTGTAGGTGTATGCTCCCTGGGTGGGAATCATGAGAAGATCTCCTTCCTGGATGTCTTTTCCCCAATAGCGGTATCCCCACACATCATGGGGAGTACAAAGGGAGCCAAGGATAAGGCATTCCTTTTCGGTCATGGCCGGACGCGTGAGATTGAGCACTGGGAAATAGTCGGTTTCAAATCGTTCCCACCCCACGGCACTGGTTCCGGCGTCGGTGATCACCAGATGGTCATATTTTTTATCCATCACCTTGATGATAATGTGCATGGCCTCATTGCAGATCCAGCGGCCCGGTTCAAAGCAGATCCGGCAGGCCAGTTGGTTATGGATGTGCTGGTAAAGGGCCTGGCTGATTTCATGTGCAAAGTGGTCAATGGGGGTTGAAGGGTTGGTGTCCATAACTTTGGTACCTCCATTGATGCGGTTTTCCGTGTCCGGCGGCACCAGCACCCATTCCCCCTGTTCCGGCCAGTAGCCCCCGCCAATATCAATGAAACGGATCATTTGGCGATCCGACATTGAAAGATCTTCAAGGGTCTGTCCCAGTTTTTCAATGAATGCCACCTGCTTTTCAGGCCCTATGTTCCAGCTGGAGTGAAATTGAAGTCCCTGGAAGCGGATGTGGGGACAGGTTTTTGTGGCCTGGATGAATTCATCTAAATCTTCCAGAAGAATGCCGAATTTTTTCCATAAACCCCTGGGTTCCGTGTTTAGGCGCACCCCGGTGCGCATGGTGATATTTTGTCGGGTAGCCCGGTCCTCCATGCGTTTGAGTTCCGTTAAACTGTCCATGAGAACCACTACCTGCCGGCTGTGGGCCACAGCCAGATCCAGCTCTGCTTCCGTTTTCCCAGGACCACTGAAGACAATGTCAGTGGCACCAAGCTCAAGGGCCAGGGCCAGTTCTTCACCACTTGAGACATCCAGACCGAAACCACTTTGAAGGACCGTCCGGGAGACATCGGGAAAGTTGTTGCTTTTCATGGCAAAATAGAACCCCGTGTCCGGCAGGTGGTTTTGAAAGGCACGTTTGAATGTTACAGCCCTGGCAGTGATCACCGACGGTTCGAACAGATAACAGGGGGTCAGATGTCTGCCCATGGTGTGGACGAACTGTCTGCCTTTCTTGAAATAGGTTTCCACAAAGGCGGTGATATCTTCATCCTTATGGATAGCCACGCCTTCACACTTTTGCATGGCATTTGCAGGCACGAACATCTTTTGCATTTGCATGGTCATTTGTGCCCTTTGTCCGGCTGCCGGTTGCCGATATTCGGTGGTGGTTTTCATGGCTGATGTCTATGTCTAAGAGAGATAAAAGATGGATGCACTGTTGTTCACACGAGATAAACGTTGATGGCTTGAACAGAATATGTCCCAGATTCCAAGAATCATAGTCCTCCGGTGGCAATTGAATCACATGCCCCGATTTGTGTTTGATGTACACCTCCCGGACCCGGCTGTCTCTCATGAGGCGGGAGGTGTCAATGTCTTTGAGGGTACCGGCCCGGTGTCCGTGGATTCTCAGGCCCACCAGGGACGAGAACCGTCTGGAAGGCTGGAATTGAAAATCCGGTTGGGCACCCAGGGTGATGTTCAGGGACAGAATATCAAGGTCCATCCCCTTTTCAATGAGCCAGGGCAGGCAGTCTCCGCCGGGTCTTGGGGTCATTTCCAGGAGGGAGGCTCCGGTTTCCGTGACAATGAAATCCAGCATGCAGATGCCCCTTTTAATACCCAGGGCCCGGGCCGCTTTCATCAGGAGGCGATCAAAATTTTTCGGTGAGATGTTTCCCCGGGGGAAATCCACCAGTTCATAGGCCATGATGGTGCCGAAAACGGTTATGGGGGCATGGATTTTCCGGGTGAACCGGATGGGACGTGCCCCCTGGTGGTCAATGAAAAAATCACAGCTGTATTCATTTCCCTCCACAAAGGTTTCGATGATGACATCGACCTGCTCTTGAAGGCTGCGGATGGTGTGGTATGCCGTTTCACAGGCAAGGGCTGTGTCACAGCGATATACGCGCTCACTGCCACTGCCGTCCACGGGTTTGAGTACGCAGGGCATTCCCATTTGGGTGAAAAACGCCATGGCCGCCGGGGCAGAAGCAATGCATTGGGCCTGGGGGGTTTCAACATCGTTTTGGGTCCACAGGTCACGTGTCACCGATTTATCCCGGCAAGCCTTTATGGTATTAAGGGAGTGATAAGAAAGATTCAGTGCGCTTGCCAGGTGTGCAGCAAGGGCCATGGATTCACAGTCAAAACAGGAGATCCCATTGATTACAAGGTTGTGGCTTTTCAAGTGGGCTTTAAGCTGCTCAATCACCACTTCCGGGCAGGAAAGATCACACAACACCTCTTCTTCGGGATCGGGTGCTTTTTCTCGGGCCTTTTTTCGAATGGAAGCCCCGGTGATGAACAGCAATTTTCCCGGTGCTTTTTTGCGTAAAAGATCAATATAGTCTGAAGTGGTTCCCACCACGGCAATTTTATGATGGAGATGCATATCCGCATCCTTTTTTGAGTATGGTTCCATTTTCAATCTTTGTTGTGGGCGAACCAAGTCAAAAGATAGGTCTGCCCGTGGCGGTTATACTAAAGTAGCTACAGCAGAGTCCCTGGCGGCTTCTCTGAACGGAATACTGGTAACCCAAAGAGGCGTCATTATGCCATTTTCATTATTAGCTGTGATGATGGGTGGCATGGCCGTTATTTTATACAATGGGCGGGAAGAGAGGTGAAACCGCTCTTTCCATCCGAAATCACCACACAAAAAATCCAGGGTATGGATGTCCTCCAATGGCATATCTCCCAATCGGTCTGCATGTGAACAGGCCCACTGGATGTGGTGAAGATTGATCAATTTTGCAATCCCGGGAACAGCTTTGGATGTGCCGCCTGCCAGAAATGTACAGGTGTGATTCCACACCGCTGCCATATCCACTGCGGCCACTTGATTGTCCACCAGTACCGTGACCACCCGCAGCATTTTTTCCCGGTGCAGCATCTGGGCAAGTTCCCAGAAGGCGTTTAAAAATCGGGGGTCATGGAAGTAGCCGTTTTCTCCGAAATTGTCACGGTTTAACCGTAACATGATCTCCACATCTTCCAGTGCATTGTATCGAAAAGTGACACCTTTTTTTTCTATAGCACTAATTTCCGCCAGGATTTTCTTTCTGGATTTACCGGTAAACACGCCGAGGTAACCGGGGTATTGTGCGCCCTTTGTGCCATGGTTCTCCGGATGAAAAAGATATCCGGTCTCATCAATGTGCATCTCCCCGGGAAACGATGGCGCTGCCGTGGTCATGTTATTGCCGTCGATTTCATCCCAGTTTCCACTGTGGTCCGGACACAGGTAGCGAAGTTCCACAGGGCCTGGAATGCCATGGATCAGTCGGTCCCTCACCGCGTTGTCTGGGGCAATGATTTTATTTTGCTCCAGCCAAGTCCGGCCATTCCAGGTTTCCCCGGGAAAGAAGGCAAATTCCTTGTTCTCTTCAATCCAGGACAGGGGCAGCACACCGTCAATGTCATTGATTTGAGGGCCTGTGTCATTTTCCCGGGGGGAGGTGTTTCCTTTTCTTCCGGCATAATGGACGACAAAGCAGTTCTTTCGTTCAAAATTCCGGGCAAAAATTTCCCTGACCTCCCACAGATCAAAAATATTGTCCCGGGGATAGAGTTTTTTCCATATACGGGCACAGGTGTCGTCATCGTCTATGATGCCAATCTTTTCCATGTGTTTATTTCCGGTGGGTGACATTAGACAGGGTGGCAGTGCCTTCAAAATATTCCTGGGAAAAGGTTTTCACCACTTTCGGATCATAGGCTTTGCAGCTGAAAACATCCAGATACACGGTGTTGGTTAAGTTGGCAAAATGGGCAGAGATCAGGGAGGTCTCAATGAGCTGGACCATGGAAAAGCCCGCCACTTTTTCATCTTCTCCAAAGTGGACCACCTGGGTTTCTCCGAACCGTTTCATTTCTATGAGATCACACAGCTCTTTGACAAATTGTTTAATATAATCGGCATCCCGGATTTTGTCCGGGTTACAGCCGTAGATATCAATGGATGAGGCAATGCCCCACACCTCTTCTGCCACTCCAACATTTTTAAATGCGACAACTCCCATTTTTTTAAATCCCTTATATAATTGATGCGTTGTTTTTTGCGGCACAACTCCTATTCATCGGAAAAGGCCGATGCTGTGATCAGGTCATTTTTATTCAGCGCAGATTTATGCTTCTCAACTCATTGTCCAGAAAATTATACTTGGCGGATTTTTTACGATGGAATCGTTTTCCCACATCTTTACGTTTCTTTGATCCTGTTGTCTTTTTATCTTCATAAAAATCATCATTAAAGGCGTCCTTGAATTTTAAAATCGATTTCCTGCTGCCGTCGCTGCTTTTAATGTATCTGCTTTTGGTTTTTTTCATTTTGTTGGTCTCTTTTTCAAGTTGTTGTAAAATTATGATACCTTAGTGATTGAGAAGCGTTGACACTTTGTTAAGATGTTTTTTTTAAAGATGTGATTGACCTGGGCTTACGCCCCCATGGTAACCGGTCTGGCTATGCATATCTGTGCTTATTCTGTGCTTATTAGGATATACAGCAAAGGGTGTGCCATCTTGAATGGGTATTGTCTATTACATTGATATTATTCGAATTTAAAAAAAGAATCCAACGAATTAAAAATATCGGTATTTTTTTTCTTTAATATGGTATGGAAAATAAGAAGTTTAGTGCCGAAAAATAAAATGTGGATAATTAGTATTCACTGAATTTCCCAAATAATCCTGGTTTGATACAATGTTGATAGCTTAGCTACTGATTTAATATAAGACCTAAAATAACAATAATTTGATCCCAAATCCTATCTTTTGTCCTATAATCGT
>Ga0208900_1000810_pt1 | contig 18449 bp, 16 predicted proteins | sample AntAceMetag02UKK_FD_184763 | JGI IMG/M metagenome (GOLD analysis project Ga0208900, IMG submission 184763) | Saline lake microbial communities from Ace Lake, Antarctica - Antarctic Ace Lake Metagenome 02UKK (SPAdes) (version 2) | ecosystem: Environmental > Aquatic > Non-marine Saline and... | reverse complement strand
ATCGGGAACAACACAACCAGATTAGAAAGATTACCATCCGTGAACACCTGGATCTCATGGAAAGCTATATTGGCCGCATGGATTGGAAGGTAAAGGAGAATAGCAATATGAGCTATTCTCTCCAGGGACTCAATAATTACATCTCATCGGACATAACGGCAGAATACTGGCTTAATCGCATCTATCCGCCCAGTGTTAGGCAGGCCCATGAGCGGGGGGATCTGCACATCCATGACTTGAGTCTTTTGTCTGTGTATTGTGTGGGATGGGATCTCCAGGATCTTCTCATGGAAGGCTTCAAAGGGGTATCCGGTAAGGTGGAAAGTGCCCCTCCCAAACATTTTCGAACTGCCCTGGGCCAAATGGTGAATTTTTTCTACACCCTCCAGGGAGAGGCGGCCGGGGCCCAGGCCATGTCCAATTTTGATACGCTGTTGGCCCCCTTTGTCCGGGAAGACAGGCTTGGCTACAAAGAGGTAAAGCAGGCTCTGCAGGAGTTTGTGTTTAATATCAATATTCCCACCAGGGTGGGCTTCCAGACCCCCTTTACCAACATTACCATGGATCTTGTGGTGCCCACCATTCTCAAGGATTCTCCGGTGGTGATTGGGGGTGAATACCAGCAAGAAACCTATGCAGACTATCAGCATGAAATGGATGTGATAAACAACGCCTTTGCCGAGGTGATGATGGAAGGAGATGCCAAGGGCCGGGTGTTTACCTTTCCCATCCCCACCTACAATATCACCAAGGATTTTAACTGGGACAATGAAAATCTTGAAAATGTATGGAAGATGACCGGTAAATACGGCATTCCCTATTTCTCTAATTTTGTAAATTCTGACATGTCTCCAGATGATGCCCGTTCCATGTGTTGCCGGCTTCGATTGGATAACCGGGAATTACAAAAACGGGGGGGCGGTCTTTTTGGTGCCAATCCCCTCACCGGTTCCATTGGGGTGGTCACCATTAATTTGCCCCGTCTGGGATATATTGCCGACACCGAGCAGGAGTTTATGGATCATCTGGATGCGTTGACTAAAATTGCCGGTGAATCCCTGGGCATCAAACGAAAAGTGCTGGAAAAATTCACCGACGGCAACCTTTATCCCTATTCAAAATTTTACCTGAGAAAGATCAAAGAGAGTGCCGGATGCTTCTGGCGTAACCATTTTTCCACCATTGGCGTGCTGGGCATGAACGAGGCCTGCGTTAATTTCATGGGTAAGGGGATTGCTTCCAAAGAAGGGCAGGCCTTTTCCATCCGTGTCATGGACCATCTCCGGAATAAAATTGAAAAAATGCAGGTGGATACGGGTGAAATGTTTAACTTAGAAGCCACCCCGGCAGAAGGAACCACCTACCGGTTTGCCATGAAGGATAAAGAACGATTTCCTGAGATCCTCTGCGCCAATGAAGAAGAGTACAAGGCGGGCAGCAATCCCTTTTACACCAACTCCACCCATCTGCCTGTGAACTACACCGATGATGTATTTGAGGTGCTGGATCTCCAGGATGGACTCCAGGTGAAATACACCGGTGGCACGGTACTTCATTTGTTCTTGGGGGAAGAGGTGTGTGATATTGAGGTTGTCAAGCAGATGGTTCGTAAGGTGTCCAACAATTATAAGCTGCCTTATTTTACCTTGACCCCCACCTTCAGTGTCTGCACCTCCCATGGATACCTTTCCGGGGAGGAGCCCGTGTGCCCCAAGTGCGGCGCGGAAACCGAAGTGTATTCCCGGGTGGTGGGATATCTGCGGCCGGTGAAGCAGTGGAACAACGGTAAACAGACCGAGTTTTGCATGCGCAAAACTTTTAAAGTGGCCCCTTGCATGGATAAAACCTTTAAAGTAGCCTCCTGAGGTGCATAAATGGCAATGATTCTGGGGGGGCTTCAGAAAAATAGTCTCATTGATTTTCCGGGGACTGTGGCGTGTGTGGCCTTTACATCGGGGTGTAACTTTAAGTGTCCCTATTGCCATAACCCAGACCTTGCAAAGGGGGCTGTTTCACATGCCGATGCCGCTATTTCACAGACCCAATTCTTTGATTTTCTGGAAAAACGAAAAGGGCTTTTGGATGGGGTGGTTATTACCGGTGGTGAACCCACCCTTCAGAAAGATCTTGAGGCTTTTTGTGTCGCAATCAGGCAGATGGGATACCAGATCAAGCTGGACACCAACGGCAGCCATCCCCGGGTGGTGGCACGTTTGCTGGAACAGCAACTGGTTGATTTTGTGGCCATGGATATTAAAAGCAACCTTGAAGGGTACCCCTCCCTTGTAAAAGGTGCTTTCCAGGGGGAGGCCATCATGGAAACGGTGAAGATCCTCATGAAAAGTGCCCCGGCTTATGAGTTCAGAACCACCTGTGTCCGTCCCTTTATTGATCTGGCCATCATGGAAGATATCGGTGGGATGATAAAAGGCGCATCCCACTATGTCCTACAGCATTGTTCCCGGAATGTATCGGTATTAAACCCCGCTTTTTTTGAGTTGGAAAATCGATTTTTCCAGGATCAGGAAATATTGGCGCTTCAAAAAGCGGTGGAAAATTATGTGGTAAAATGTTCCATTAGATGAGGGTGAATGGGGGCTAAAATACGCCGAATTTTTATAACCCCATAAAATGAATGTATGTTGTGATGCCAAAGCCCCCCTGAAAAGCGGGGCTTTTGTTGTTTATTCCTGGGGGGAACGGGGGGGGTCTGTTTCATCGGACTGGGGATAGACCATGCTGCCAGATCGGGACAAATCATATCCGCCCAATTCCTCAGCCGTCTTTTTAAAGAAATCTTCCTTGAGAAGTCCCAGGAAAAGCTGAATCCCTTTGTCAAAGAATCGGTCTTTGGAAATGAGAAGATCAAACCTTTCCCAGCAGATGGAAATGAAATCAAGACCCAGTTTGTCCGCCACAGGTTTAATGCCGGGGCCGGCATCGGCTTTTCCAGACAAGACGGCAAGGCCGATATCCATGTGTTTTGCTTCAATTTTGTCATACCCCTTAATGGCATTGCCTTTGATTCCCGCCTTTTTAAGTTCACCGTCAAAGAGCTGACGAGTCCCTGTCCCAAGGGTTCTGTTCACAATGGTGATATTGGGCTGTCCCAGGTCTTCTATGCTGTTGATGTTATGGGGATTTCCCTTTTGAACCAGGATGCCCTGTTCACGCATGCAAAAATTCACAGCAGCGGGCATTTTGTTCATCTCTTTTTCAAGAAAAGGAAAGTTATACTCCTTATCCGGGCCATTGGTATCGGCCACCAGATGGCTGGAGGCAATGTGGCACATATTTTTTCTCAATGCCCTGATGCCCCCCATGCTCCCGGTAAAACCGAACAAGGCCATGTGGTGGGGGGACTGGCTGTTAAAATGGGATAACATGGCATCTAAAAGCAGGTCGTTGCTGCCCGCAATTAGCACCAGTCCATGATAGGGAGGGAGCTTGGCTGCGGGTTCCGGATAATTTATGGTTCCAGATTCAATCCACTGTCGCACCAGATCAATGGGGAAAAGCCATTTCCCGGTGACCTTGGTGGCGGGAAGTCCCTTATCGGAAATAAGGCTGTAAACCATTTTTTCGTTGATGTTTAAAAATTTCGCTACTTCCCGGGTTGAAAGCAATTCACTCATTCTTGGGACTCCTTTTACATGGGAATATGTTGGCTTAATTGATGAGCCATATCACATTTTGTCGTAAATCACTATCCTTACTAACTCGTGAGTTGTAAGTTCTCGTAACCTATTGAATCTATTATTAGTGCAAAAATGAGAATAAAAACTTCAGTTCTAATTATTTCAATAAGTTATAAAATAATGGCTTGGCAAACTCATAGAACTTACAACTCACGAGTTACTAATAACTCAACTTTTGGCATCCTTCATCTGATCCTAAAAGTGCTTTACAGGCTTTTGGGAAAAAGTCCCTGCAAATGGGGATTGCTCTAAAAAAGTGTAAACTACTTTTTAAGGATGCCCAACTTTCAGATTTAAAGTTATTTCCGGGGCCATCTTGACTTATTGGCATGCCTGGAAAAATACCGTCACAGTATGGCTTGATGAATTTAAATAACCGTGGTATGCGTGAACACAATTATCACAATTGATTTTTTGGGACACAAGAAAATTATGAAGTCTGAAACGCTGGAGCAGTTAAAACAGTTTTTTCTGGCATATGCAGATCAATACATAAAAGGATCCCATGATCCTGAGCCATTGATACTGAAAAAAGATCATACCTTGAGGGTGTGTACAGAAATTATTTCCCTGGGCAAGGCCCTTATGCTTGATGAGAATGACATGATGCTGGCTGAGACCATGGCTCTTTTTCATGATCTGGGACGATTCAAGCAATATGAAACCTATAAAACCTTTTTGGATCATCAATCGGAAAATCATGCTCGGCTCAGCCTCCAGGAGATTGATGCGAGTGGCATACTGGCTCCCCTGGCCGGAAAAGAGCGCTCTTTGATTAAAAAAGCCATTGCCTTTCATAACGCAGCGCATATTCCCCGGCAGGGGGATGACAGACTGCTTTTTTTCATGGGCCTGCTGCGGGATGCAGATAAACTTGATATTTGGCGGGTGGTCATCGGGAACTATACCAACCCCCGGCCGGGCAGTCAGCGAGCCATTAACTTGGGGCTTGTGGATGACAATGGATTTTCCACCGATGCCATTGACGCCATTCTGGCTGGCACCTTTGTTAAAAGTGGTTGCATAAAACGCCTTAATGATTTGAAGTTGATGCAGATTAGCTGGGTGTTTGATTTGAATTTTGCCCAGTCTGTTTTATGGGTGAAAGAACGGGGCTACATTGAGAAGATCGCCGCCACTCTGCCGGATAACCCAAGTGTGAAAAAGGCCATCGCCTGTGTATATCAATATATGGATACATTTTTACCCTTGAACGGGTCTTCCGGCAATAATGTGGAGATGGTGCAGAGTCATCATGGGTTTTGTAACAGGGCAGGTGTATAGTTAATGGTGGGTTCTGGGGGCATTTTAAAACCATTGGTTCTATGGGTGTTGGTAGGGGGCAGTCTGTTTTTTGCGTCTCTGGTGTCTGGGGATCAGCAGATTCAGATTCCGCAGAACCAGTGTGTTGTTCCGTTTTCCCAGGGCTATGTCAATTGGAGTACCGGGATGGTTTGTGCCACGGGGAAGGTTGTGCCCACAGACCGTAAAAAAGCAGACTCCCCTGATTTTATTTTGAGTGCTGCCAGAATTGCTGCCAGGCGTAATCTTGTTGATATCTTGAAACAGTTGAATATTCATGCGGGTCAAAGCGTGGGAGCCCTTGCTGCATCGGATGATCACATTCTTGCCGGTATTGAAAAAAATGTCATGGATGCCAGATTGATCAAACAGTCCTATACTTCCAATCGCAGCATTGAAGTCGTGCTGGAAACATCCATCTTCGGCGGTTTTCTTCAGCTGGTGCTACCCGAAGAAATTAAATCCATTCCCACTCTTGAGATTATTCATCCCCCGGTATCACTTAGGAAAAATCAGTTGGAATATACCGGACTGATCATTGATGCCACTGCCATTGGATTTGATCCGGTGCTTTATCCTGTGGTGGTCAGTGAGCTGGGTGATCAGATCTATAATGCTCTTTTTATCAGCCGGGAGTTTGCTGTGCAGAAAGGCGTGTGCCGTTATCTGTGCCGCATGGACTCTGTTGAAATCGCACAATGGGTGGGAGATAATCCCATCCGGGTGAAGGGACTCAGAAAGGGGGGCACGGGGAATTCATCCATTGTCATCAGTAAATCCGATGCCGACAAAATTGAAAAGATCCGGGAACGTCATCGGTTCATGAAGGCTTGCCAAGTGGTTATTCTGGTTTCTCAATGACCCTTTTTTGTTCCCTAAGCTGGACAAGCCAGAACCCAAAAAGTTTTCTGACCTTGTCTGCCCACAACGAAACATGAAAGAATGTTAGACTTGCCTACTCTTTCATATAAAAAAATAATAAAGGAGTGCAATGGATTCTTATATTCCCTCAAGAGAAGATGCCTTGATTCTTTTTAAACGCTATAACAAGAGTGACAGCCTGCTGCGCCATGCCCTTTCCGTGGAAGGAGTCATGGGTCATTTTGCCGATAAGTTCAATGAAGACAGACAGCCATGGGAGGTGATCGGACTGGTTCATGATCTGGACTATGAAATGTATCCCGATGCCCATTGCACAAAATGCCGTGAGATCCTCATGGAAAATAATTGGCCAGAAGCCTATATTCGTGCGGTGGTCAGCCATGGATGGGGTATTTGTTCAGATACAGAACCCCAAACCCGGCTGGAAAAAACACTTTACGCAGTGGATGAACTCACCGGGCTTGTGGCCAGTTGTGCCCTGGTCAGGCCCTCAAAGAGTGTCCTGGATCTCACAGCAAAATCGGTAAAAAAGAAGTGGAAGGATAAGCGGTTTGCCGCTGGTGTGGATCGTACCATTATTGATAAAGGCGCTGATATGTTGGGCATGGATCGAACAGAATTGATCACCGAAACCATTTCCGGTATGAGACGTGTTGCCCAGGCCATTGGTCTCAAGGGTAATGTGTCTACTTGATAAACACAATAGGGCGGTTGGGTGCGACAGACTGTCGCACAAGGGATCACCCCGCTCAGGAAAAGCCCTTGGGGGCATCTGCGGCGCAGGTGCCCATGCTGGCTCCCATGAAGCTGCACGCACTCATTATTTTGGCAACCTCTTTGCTATTGCATTTGGGACAGTTAATTTCCTCTTTATCCCCGGCAAAAACAAGCTTTTCAAAAACGGTTTCACATTTTTCACAGCGATATTCGTAAATAGGCATGGATTTGTCCTTTGCTTATGTTTTTTTGGGTATTGGGTATTGGGTACTGGGTACTGGGTACTGGGTACTGGGTACTGGGTTGTAAGAATTCCTCGTAAATATTCGGGTTGCAATGTAAATGTTTGGTCAGTGCCCCATATTCGTCTATTTGGGACTGCGTAGCATACTAACCCTCGGTTCGATAGCCAGCATAACATACTGTAATCTAAATATAATTTTATTTAAGTTTTTTATTTGTTATTTTTTTATATCAATAAATTCAATTTGTTATAAAAAAATGGTCGAACCGATGGTACTAATGCTATGTGAGCTGGCCAAAATGGGCGAATATGGGGTGCTGCCCGAATATTTACTATTACTCAAAATAAAATAAAATCAATAGATATGAATTTGATATATCTGTGGAATACCGAAAAATATATGTGTGGGTACTTATTAAATAGTTGCCTTGAAATCTTGGTAACTCATTTTTTCGTAGCTTTCGGTGTTGATGAATTTGAGAATGGTGAGCAGGCGGTTTGAATCAATGTATCCGGGCATGCTGCTTAATTTGCCACTGTCTGATTTTAAAAACCAGGTGCTGGGAAGTCCTCTCACCCCAAAGAGTGATGCAATTTTTTGTTCTTTGTCAGAATCCACCCTGATGGCAATGTAATTTTCATTTATATAGTCAATGACACCTTTATCCTTGAAAGTGGTGAGTTCCATTTTTTTACAGTATGTGCACCAGTCTGCATGGAAATAGAGGAAGATTTTTTTCCCTTGCTTTTCTGCCATAGCTCTGCCTTTTTCATAATTTCTCCAGGTTATTTTTTCTGTTGTTTCCGGCGTGGCAGCCCATGCAAGTGATAGTGAAAAAAATACCAGGAGTATTATGGTGATGGAAATTTTTATATTCTTCATATGGCGCTTCCTTGTTATTTTTTTGATAGCAAAAAGTAGATGTTGGGGTATTAGTACACTTAATCATAAATTTCTCGGGGTTATCCGTGAAAAAAACCTTTGAAGATCGGGCGTGGTTCAGGTTGCGTTATCCCCGATAGATTTAAGGTTTGGTGTACTATAGCGCGTTTCATATGGCTTTGCGGTATATTCTTTTCTTACAAAGTTGTAATAAAAAATAATTATGATTGTTTTTACAGCAAGGTCAAGTGAAACAGGCTTTCGTTACAGTGTGGCCAGGAGCTTGAACTTATCAGTAATCAAGAGAATTCCCATGATAATTAGCAGGACACCCGCCACTTTATTTACATAGCCAAGAACCTTGGTGGCACGTCTCATGATGCCAATAATTCTGTTGATGAAAAATGAAATTAAAAGAAAGGGCAAGGCCAGGCCAGCGGAGTAGATGCTTAAAAGGACAATGCCTTGCATTACGGTTTCCTGGCTGCCGGCAACAATGAGGATGGAACCTAACATGGGGCCGATGCAAGGACTCCAGCCCGCACCAAATGCCATGCCGATGACAAAGGTACCCATGACATGCATGGGTTTTTTATTCAAATGAATCCGTCGTTCAAAGTGTAAGCTTTTGATATTGATTAATCCCAGTAGATGGCATCCAAACATCAGAATAATGCCTCCACCCAGGTATCTTATGACCCAGGAATATTTGGCAATGATGCCGCCCATGAAGGATGCCGATGCTCCCAGAAGGATGAATACTGTGGAAAAACCGCACACATAGGCAAGTGTCGCCAGAATCACCTTTTGCCTGATTTTTCCGGTGTCATCGGTGAGTTCATCAAGGGACAATCCCGTGATAAAGGTGAAATAGGCAGGAATCAAGGGTAGGATGCACGGAGAAAAAAACGAGAGCAATCCTGCTATGAGCGCCGCCTGATAGGATACTGTTTCAGTGAACAAATAAAATCCTCCATGGAAATTAAGTTTTAAAATGGAGCGTTTTCGTTGATGATCAAGTTTTAAGTTACTCTTTTTATCTTAATCATTTTAATCTCATTTTTCAAGCCGGTTATACTCGATGGTCAAATTTCTTAGATGTGTCAACCAAAGGTTCACTCTTAAGGGGGATGTTCAAAATGTTAACGCATGGCGTGTGGCCGATGTTGTGAATAAGCCCCGAAGTTTAAACACATGCCCTGCTATTACATTAGAGATAGAGCCACGGACAATGAAATAAAAGAGACCAGTGTGGAAAATACGATGGATGCCGAGGCAAGATCAGTGTCGCTGTTCATTTGGGAAGACAGAATATAGATGGAGGTGGATGTGGGCATACAAAAAAAGATAAGCCCCGCCTTGAATTCCATGCCAGTGACCCCGAACAGGGTCATGAATAGAACCCCTGAAAGGGGAAATAAGATCATTTTAAATGCGGCGGAAATCATGGACAGTTTCAGGTAGCCTTTCAATTTTTTCAGGGTAAAGGCACTGCCAATGGAAATAAGGGCCAGAGGAAGGGTGACCGTGGAGACAAGTTTCAGGGTATTGTCAATGAAAACAGGAAACCCACAGCCCCAGCGTGAAAAGATAAAGCCGGCAAGGCATGCAAGGATCAAGGGATTGGATACCGCCTCTTTAAAAAGTTTACCCCCCCGCTGGGCAATGGTATATTCTTTTCCGGAAAACCAGATGAGAATGGACACCGATAGAATGTTAATAATGGGGATGACCACCCCGATGAGAAGGCCAAATCTGATAATGCCCTCTTCACCCAATGCCGTCATCACAATGGCCATACCAATGTATGTGTTGAATCGGTAGCAACTTTGGGAAAATGTGCCCGCTTGAAAATCAGTGACGTCACCGTAAACAATGTAAAGGGTGCTCAGGATAAAAATCAGGAAAAGGGCGCACACCCCGGCAAGAGGAAGGGTAAAATCAAGGGATTCTGCCCCCTGGTTCCCCCCGATTTTATAAAAAAGCATGCAGGGGAAAAAAATATAATAAACCAGCCGATCTGAAGTTGTGAGAAACTCTTTTTTTATAAAATTAGTGCCCTGTAGAATTCTGCCCATCAGGATGATGGCAAAAACGGGAAAAAGGCTGTTTAACACCATGGTATTGGCTCCTTGGCCGTCGGTTGTGCATGTGGTGGATGATTCATCAGTATGATTTTTCCAACGTGTGGACTTGGTTTTCAACCAGTGGTCCCGGTAACCCACCGGGTTAGATCATTTTAGAATCAAGCCCGGAAATGCCCTTTGCTTTCCCACAAAGGCTGGGAATAATCAAGTAGTAAGTACCCATGCATATGTTTTTCGGTATTCCACAGAGATATGCCGTTGATATTTATGGATTTTATTTTGAGGAATATATACTCGGGTACTTATTAACGTGCGTTTAACAATTTAATCCAAACAGGAGATATTATGAAGTTTGTCATCATCGGAGGAGATGCCGCAGGCATGAGTGCGGCCAGCAGAACCAAACGAAATCGTCCTGAATTTGAGGTGATAGTTCTGGAGCAGAGTCAGGATGTCTCTTACAGTGCCTGTGGTATGCCCTACAACATCGCAGACCCCGAAAGGAGTATGGAGGATCTTGTGGTGAGGCGGGCCGAGGTGTTTATTGAGAAAAATAAAATTAATCTTCTCACAGGACATCGGGTCACCCGTATTGACCGCAAGGCAGGTAAAGTCATGGGGGTTACCCGGGATAACCAGGATTTTACCATGGCATATGACGCGCTTCTTATTGCCACCGGGGCCCGCCCCCATGTGCCGGATGTGTCGGGCATTGATCTTCCCGGGGTGATGCCCCTGAAAAGCCTGGATCATGGAAAAAAAATCAAAGCGTTTATTGATGAAAACAAGGTACAAAAGGCCGTTATCGCAGGCATGGGATACATTGGTCTTGAGATGTGTGAGGCATTGAGGGCCCGGGGGATTTCCGTTGATATGATAAAACCGGGCCCGGTTTTTCTCCCCTGGATGACACCGGAACTCTCCCGGGTGGTGGCAGATGAAGTCACAGCCAACGGGGTCAATCTTTATTGCGGTGAGGCCATCACTGCCATTGAAAGTGTTGGTGACGGGGGGCTTATGGTGGTGGGTGAGCAAAGAAAGCTTTTGACAGATCTTGTGATTTCAGCCTCTGGAGTTACGCCGTGCAGTGAGCTTGCCGTGGAAGCTGGACTTAAAACAGGCATTGCCGGGGCTGTGGCCGTGGATGCCATGATGAGAACCTCGGATGATCGGATTTACGCCGCCGGAGACTGCGCCGATGCCATCCATGTGGTCACCGGTGATAAATGCTGGATTCCCCTGGCATTGCGTGCCAACCGGGCGGGATGGGCCGTGGCGGACAATGTGTGCGGTAAAGAGATCCGGCTCCAGGGGGTGGTGGGCACCGCCGTATTTAAAGTGTTTAATATGCAGGTGGCCCGCACAGGTCTTTGTCTTCAAGAGGCCCGGGAGGCTGGGTTTGATCCGGCAGAGGTGGTGATTAAGTCCCGGTCAAAGGCACATTCCCATCCCGGTTCGGCCATGATCCATGTATCCATGGTGGGGGATAAGAAAACCGGTCGGTTACTCGGGGCACAGATGGTGGGAACCGATGGGGTTGCCCATCGTATAAACGCTCCGGCTGTGGCCCTGCATGCAGGCATGGGTGTGGCGGATTTTATCCAGTGCGATCTTGGCTATGCCCCTCCCTTTGGACCGGTGTGGGATCCGGTATTGACGGTGGCCAATCAGCTCATAAAAAAACTATAGCCGGTAGGCTGACTGGCCTTTGATTCTGTCTTTATTTTCCAGAGCTGTTATCCGACGCTCACCTTATTAATGAGCCTGTTGATTAAGTCGCTTTTTGCAAAATAATCACCCAGTATCTTGATGTTGGGTGATTTAATATTCAACATATTGTATCTATAATCCAGAAATCTGTACTAAATCAACAGGGTCATTAATGGTCACTTTTAGGGAAACTGCGCTTAGAGGCGGGGACAGATTTTCAAATCTGTCCCCGCCTCCGCTTGATCCCTCCCTGATGCAGGCAGCTTTGAAATTAAAATTACTGAATCAGGTGCCCGTGAATTTGGGTTTACGTTTTTCGGCAAATGCGGTAAACGCCTCCATGAGGTCGTTGGAGGGTATGATGTTGGCACTCATGGATGCCACATACTTAAGGCCGTCTTCCACAGATTTGCCCACGCCATAGTTGAGTACATCCTTGGATGCCTGCACCGCCAGCGGTGAATTTTCACTTATTTCCAGGGCCAGTTCCTCCGCTTTTTTCATGAGAATTTCCTGATTTTCGTGGACATCATTGACCAGAAGAATCTCCTTGGCCCTTTGGGCTGAGATATCCCTGGCGGTGTAGGCAAGTTCACGGGCATGGCCCTGCCCCACAATGGCTGGGATACGCTGGAGAACCCCCACATCGGCGACAAAGCCCACAGCCGCCTCCCGAAGGGAAAAGAGCGCATCTTCAGAGCAGATTCTGATGTCACAGGCTGTTGCCATATCAAGACCGGCACCAATGCAATGGCCATGGATGGCCGCAATGACCGGTTTTCGGCACCACTCTATACAGGAGATGGCATCCTGGAGTTTTTTAATTCTGGAAATTAGTTTCCATTTGATTCCCCCTTTTTGTCCATTGTCCATGAGTTCCGGCAGTTCCGGGATCATGCCCATGAGATCAATACCCGCAGAAAAACAGGGACCTTTACCCGCCACAATGATGGCACGGATATCCGGGTCTTTGTCAAGATCTTCAAATATGGCAGGTGAGTCATTCCATGCAGAGGGGTTCATGGCATTTTTTTTGTGAGGTCGATTGAGATATACCCAGGCAATGGGGGGATTTTTTTCTACAAGATAAAAATTTTTTGATATCAACAGTGTTCTCCTTTTTATAGAAATCCTGCAAGAAAACCACTGGGCCTTTAGCTCAGTGGATGAATTGCTTAATTGAGGTTAGTAGGATTTTTATAACAGATACACTCAAGCTCTGTTATGGAACCCTGACACGAAACCAGAGATCCACCTTGCCAATATTACAATGGGTTTACAATGTCAGTATCACTTCTCCTACCCTCAAAGATGTATAAACACTGACCAGATATCCTTCGACGTATGGAGTATCTCGGGATCACTATATATTCCAAAGTAATGTACTCACCTACCTCTGCGACTTAGGCTAATAAACCGGGCTTACAAGTTGCCTTGCAAGCCCCTGAGTATATAGCTCAGGGGGTGTTTACTGATAACTTTTAGTCCATTGCTATTCTGGTGCGCATATTTTTGTTTGTAACAACGGCGTGGGGCATCAATTTTGTTTTTTCGGTGAACTGTGGATAAAGGGCCATGGATGAGATGAGCGGATGCCCGTAGTCCACATAGTCCCTGCGGGGGGTGCTCATGTTGGCATATATCACCGGGTAGGCCACCATGTCATTTAAAATTCTGATCTGGGCCTGATGCCACAGGCTGATCTGTTTTTCCGGGTTGGATTCATGCCGGGCAGCTTCAATGAGTCGATCAATTTTTGAGTAGTGAGAAAAATTGGTATCAGGCTTTATGCCGGAAATGAGGGTGGAATCTGAATGGAAAAAACGGGATAAAAACACATCGGCATTGGGTCGCCAGGCGGTATAGATAACAATGGGTTTTGGATGTATCCGGATTTCCCTGTGCATATCAGCATGGGGAAGAATTTTTGTTCTGGTGACAATTCCAATGCGGGCCAATTGTTCATGGAGAATTCGGTAAAAATTACGATAGGTTCGCTTTTCAGACCCCACCAGTTTCAGCGTAAATCCATTGGGATAGCCCGCCTGGGTGAGAAGTGTTTTTGCTTTTTTAACATTTTCTTCATAATCAAGCCCCAGCATTTTGACATCCTTTTGTGTCAGGCCTCCGGGAAGAAACTGTGCCGGTACCGCAGAATAAACAAAACCTGCATTATTGCTGTCGTAGATGTTCAAATAGGACTCTTTGTGCAGGGCATAGGCAATGGCCTTTCGCACCATAATATCGTCCATGGGGGGGATGGATGTATTAAAATAGATGGCGGTGACCTCTCCCACGCCATGGGTGTCAATTTCAATGCCGTCGTGGAGCATTAACTCACTTGAAAAACCCTTGTTACCTGATCCTATGATTACATCCAGCTCACCATTGAGCAGTCCGGATTTTCGATTTTCGGTATTGGGTATAAAAAAGACCTCTACACCATTTAGAGCTGGTTTACCCCTGAAAAAATCAGTGTTGGCCCCCAGGATTAATTTTTCACCGGGAATGTATTCCTGGAACATGAAGGGACCAGTTCCCACCGGGTGTTTTTCATATGCCTCATCCCCCATGGTTTCCAGTGCCTTTTTGCTGACAATAAAGCCCCCGTTATAACTGGTGATTTTTGGGAAAAAAAGAACGGAAGAGATCGGTTTTGAGAGGATGAATTTAACTGTGTAATCATCCACCTTGCGTATGCTTATCCCTTCATAATCCCCGGCATAGGCCGATCGTTTTTTATCGGTGGCCTTGGTAAAGGAGTAGACCACATCATCGGCGGTGAGTTCATAGGGGGCTGTCATGGGGCCTGGATGAAACAGGATGCCCTTGCGTAGGGTGACGTACCAGACCTGTAGACCTTTTTCCGTGGTAAGTTGTGGCATAGCCGTTGCCAGATCCGGTTCAATGTGGGGGGCATCTCCGGGTTTGTATCGCAGCAAACCGTTAAAAATCATGTCTGCCACGGAACGATCCTGGGAGGCTGCGGCAAAGTGGGGATCCATTTTACCCATGTCGCTTACATGCAGGGCAAAACGAATTACATTGTTTTTGGTGTTGTTTGTATTGTTGTTTCCCTTCAAGAACCATGCCATACTGTGTTGGTCAGGGATAAGGGTTAATAACAAAAAAGGGATGAGTATTTTGAACAGTAATCTTGTGCATACCATGATGTCTCCTCCATATAAAATATCGGGGGTTTTGTGTTCCCATGACGTTTAATTCATCACGCCAATAACACAAATTTGATCCCGTTTTTTGCAAACGTGGCCTGCAAAAGGTATCATCCCGTGGAATCAAGGCTCAAGATTTTGGGAAGGATCATGCCGCCTTTTTCCGATTTTTTTCCCGGTGCTGTGTTTCCGGAATTATAACAGGATATCCTTTGTGGTGGATAATATCAACCGAAATTCCATATACTTCTGACACCATGGCAGGAGACACCCTTTTAATGGGGCCCATGTCAAAAATGCACCCTTTTTTGAGAAAAATATAATTGTCTGCATATCGTAAGGCCGTGTTGAGGTCATGCATGGTCATCACCGCTGCCACCTGGTGTTCTTTTACCACCCGTTCAATGAGTTCCAGAATTTCTTCCTGATTTTTCATGTCAAGGCTGCTGGTGGGCTCGTCCAGAAGAATAACCCCTGTCTCTTGAACCAGTGCCCTTGCAATGGCAACTTTTTGCAACTCACCGCCGCTCATCTCATCCACATGGGTCAATGCCAGGTGATCCAGCCCCAGGCGCTTGATGACGCCGTCCACTTTTTTAAGATCACTTTTGCTCACCTTCCATCCCATGTGGGGTTTTCTGCCCATGAGAATGGCATCAAAGGCTGTCATCCGGGCGGATTCGCATTTTTGGGCCACATAGCTCATTTGCCCGGCAATTTCCCGGGCATCCATTTTTTTGATATTTTTTTCCCCAAGGAAGATATCACCAGATGAGGGGGTTAACATGCGGTTCATGCATTTTAACAGGGTTGTTTTCCCCACCCCGTTGGGCCCCAGAACAACGGTGATCTCTCCTTTCTTGATCTTGAATGAAATGTTCTTCAAGGTATGGTGATGGTGATATTTAAAGCTGATGTCGTTGACGTTGAGTATCATATTTTAACTCCTTATGGTCAGTTTGAATTTTTTTAATAGAAAATAAAACTTCCGGGCAACCTCAGCAGAGCCCCCCTGATGGGCAATAGGAACCGGCCAATTGGGCCGTCTACGGTTCCGGGCCGGGCCCATTGCCCGTCGGGGGGGCGGCATAATACCATTCTTATTTTCCATAGCCTTTGATGATGAGAAAAATAAACACCGGAGCCCCAAGAAAAGCGGTGAGCACCGACACCGGAAGCAGGTGGGGGGAGAGTATCAACCTTGCCACCGTATCTGAAATCAGGAGCATCAATCCTCCGGTGATGGTGGCAGCCGGCAGCAAAAACCGGTGATCATCCCCAATGATGCGGCGCACCATGTGGGGGGCCACCAATCCCACAAATCCAATGATACCCACAAAGGCAATGATCACGGATGTCACAAGGGAGGCCACCATCATTCCCCAAAGGCGCACCCGTTCCACCTGGACACCAATCCCCCTGGCTGTTTCGTCCCCGGTGTCCATGGCATTGTAGTTCCAGGCGTTGGCCATGAAGAAAACCAAGGCACACAGGGTGAATAAGGACAAAAATCCCAGTTCATTCCAGCTGGTACGGGCCACATCACCAAAGGTCCAAAACACCATGGCCGCCAGTTGGACATCATCGGCAAAAAATTGGAGCAGCATGGTGGCTGCGGTAAAAAGAGAGCCAAGAGCCACCCCCGTTAAAACCATGACCTCGGGGGATGCTGCCTTGATGCGTGACACGGCGGTGATGCCCATGGCAGCGACCATGGAAAAGAAAAACGCGGAAAAAGTGGTGAGCCAAGGGCTGGAAATACGCACGGCATCATTTAAGGAGCTTCCCATGGCTCCGCCCCCCAATATCATCACGGCCAGGGCCGCCCCAAAGGCAGCGGCGTGGGAAATACCCAGGGTAAAAGGAGACCCCAGAGGGTTTCTAAGCACTGCCTGCATGACGGTGCCACTGGCCGCAAGTCCTGCCCCGGCCATGATGGCGGTCAATGCCTGGGGCAGCCGAATGTTCCACACAATGATCTCCACCTGACGGGGGACCTCCATGCAGACAAGGCTTTTAACCACCTCCATGATGGGAAGATTCACCGAGCCAAGGCAAAGTCCCCCGGCCAGTGCCCCAAAAAGAAGCACCACAGCCATGAAGGTAACCTGGGTTTTTCTTAGAATATAGGCGGTGTACGCCTTGGGGATGACCCCGTGATCAAAGTGCATGGAAGATCCTTTTAAAAACCATGTTTTGGAATTGGTGGTTCATTTCCTGGAAAACGGGTTTTCCCACCATAAAGGTATAAATTTCATCTGCCTTGGTAGCAGGGTCAATGTCCTTAAATTGTTCCGGGTAAAGGGTTTTGCCGATAAACCAGGCATTGGCAAGGATGGACCCCTGGTTCATGGAGTACCAGTTATAAGGAAGGACACCAAAGACAGCTCCCGTTGTCACTCCTGAAAGCGCCTGGTATACAGGGTCGGTTTTCAGTTCATGCAGACCACCGGATCCTTCTCCCAGTTGAAGGGTGGACAGATCCAGCAACAGCACTTCCGGGTTCCATATGAGGAGCTTTTCCTTGGATATATTGCTTTGGCGTGGGATCTTTCCATGGGTTTTGATGGCAGCAACATTGGTGGTGTTGATGAATTGAAGAGGGGGATACCCCGGTTCCGTGGACTGAAATCCATGGGGACCCTTAGAGGCGATGCCCCCCACGTAGCAGGTTTTCTTTTCCTTATCAGGAATATTACAGGTTCGCTGGTTGAGCTGGGAGATATGGGTGGTGATATATTCAATGACGGCCTTGGCCCTTAGCTCTTTTCCCAGCACCGCTCCGGCAATTTTAAGGGACTTAAAAAAGGCATCCCTGCCCGATGCCAGATCACCATATTCCAGTATCACCACCGGGATGCCGGTTTTTTGCTGGAGTTCCACAGGATCATAGCCCATGGAGCCAAAGGTTTTGAAGATCACCTGGGGCCGGGGGGAAAGACCTATGATGGCTTCCGGGTTGTCATGACCCCTGAACTCGCCGAATATGGGGTATTGCTTGAATTGGGGGTTGGCAAGGGCATAGGGTCTTGCATCAAATTTACGCCTTTTTTTTTCCATGTCATCCACTGCCACAATTTTATCCTGGCTTTGGAGGTAGGTGATAAGTCTCAGGCATCCGGCACCAGAGCAGATGATCTGGGTCACATTTTCAGGAACCTGCACCTGTCTTTCTGTGGCATCGGTGATAACTCTCATATTGCTGGCCCGGACACCCCCGGGCAGACAAAGGGACAAAATGCCCCAGGATAAAAGGAGGCATAGAATCATTGTTGTCATTGTATTGATGGGGATCTGGCGTTGGGTACAGTGCATGGGAAACTCCGATTTCATAAAAATAGATATTAAAATACAAAAAGCCACAAAAGCATGTCGCTCCCCTTGGGGGCGTTGCAGCCTTCGTGGCCATCATTTTAATGTTTCCTAAAATGGAATTTTGGGGCCTGATCCCACTGTCAAGCGCCCCGGTGAGTTTATGGCATAACGGACGGGGGGTCAGGTGATATGTCGATATATTTTATATCTGCCTTCAGGCAAAAATTAATTATGGGTTTATGTACAGAACTTTGGTGAATCTGTCAAGCTTCTAATAACCCACATGTCCTGCCGGACACAACGAATAATGAAAATGGCTGTATGCCGCCCCCGGGGAGGGGTAATGGAAGCGACCCGGAACTGTTAGACAGCCCAATTGGTCTGTTCCATTACCCCTCCCCGGGGGCTCTGCCTTAGGTAACCTTGGAGGCTACCTTT
>Ga0208900_1000809_pt1 | contig 18471 bp, 13 predicted proteins | sample AntAceMetag02UKK_FD_184763 | JGI IMG/M metagenome (GOLD analysis project Ga0208900, IMG submission 184763) | Saline lake microbial communities from Ace Lake, Antarctica - Antarctic Ace Lake Metagenome 02UKK (SPAdes) (version 2) | ecosystem: Environmental > Aquatic > Non-marine Saline and... | reverse complement strand
TTTTATATGAAAGCCTCACCAACACGCTGGAATTAAAAGACTTTCATTTTTCGTTGTGGCAGTGGTGACTGCCATGTATGTTTTATATGAAAATGAAGTGTCAAAGTACCCTCAGCAGAGCCCCCCCGATGGGTAATAGGAACCGGCCAATTGGGCCGTCTAACGGTTCCGGGCCGGGCCCATTACCCGTCGGGGGGGGGCGGCATGATATCATTTGGCTCCGCGTCTACGACCCAATATTCGTTGTGTCCAGCAGGACATGCCCGTTATATGAAAGTCTCAGCAACATGCTAAAATTAAAGGACTTTCATTTTTCGTTGTGGCTGGTCTTACAGCCATGTATGTTATATTTTTTTTTAAAAACGTGAAAATGGCTTACACATGGCCATAATAATCCCTGTGGGCAACAGTGGAAAAGGCAAAGTCCAGAATGGTACCCCAACTGTATATGGGCAGATCCACCTCCCTCTGGATGGCCCGGGCAAAGGGCTGCATCCCAGTACACTCGAGCATGATGGCCCCAATGGAGGGATTTGTTTTGCACATATCCACACAGGCGTTGATCATCTGTTGTTCCTGAACCTCATAAATGGCTTCAGGCTTTTCCGGACGGACTTCCCAGTTCCACAGCTTGTCAAGCTCCGTACACTTGTAGTCATCACTGGCACCTTTGACAATGTAATTGCTACCAGGAGTGATACCCACACTTTCCAGGTGGGTGTCGGTGAGAAATTGGTTCTGGTAGCATAGAATTCCCACATCTTTATTGGGGCCAATGGTGTTCTGGATAAAGGGAACCTGGAGCAGGCTTGACATGAACACCGGGATATCCACAAACCCTGCAATGGCTTTTTGAAAATAGGCAAAATAGCCACACTCTGCTGCAATGGCCTTGCACCCCATACGCTCCAGCTTCATGGCTGCTTTTTTGATGGGTTCAAGACAGGGAGACTTGTCTTTTTCCCACAAAAGTTTTTTGATATCAATGCCTTCCACAATTTCATACTGAACCGGATACGGAAATGCGCTGGCATTTCTCACATCTCCGGGAAAACCAGGATACACATCGTCCAGGATCAGAATGCCAATACCCATGCCGTAGCAGGAGTGGTTTTTTCGGGTTTTAATCTGGGTAATTCCCATGTCACGGTTTTTGTAAAGCATTATTCGCCCCTTTTCGTTGAGATATATTGTTTGTCTGGGTGATCATAGACAATGAAAATTTCGGCCTGGTTCAAATGGGGGTAACAGTTTCTAATACCTTTCTGTCGCTCTTGCTGGATTTGACATCACAGCTTGATTGAAAGAGCGGGCAAAAGTGTTACCCGGACATATGCTCTTTTGAACCAGGCCAAAATTTCTATGGCAGGGTGCTGATCTACCATGGGAAGAGATTATTTCCAGTTTTCCTGCATCCTGTTAAGCTCTGCAATGACCTCATCGGCAAGAGGTGCCGGGCGATGTTCCATGAGTTGCAGGGTCTGCTCTTGCAGACGCTGTTCCATTTTTTTTGCGCCTGCTTTTTCCCATTTCTCAAAGACCTTTCTGTCAAAAAGATCGGAATAACGCACCTCTTTGAAATGATCCATGGTGTGTTTTTCCATGATGTAATTACCACCGGGGCCCACTTTGTCAATGATATCCAGGGCCAGGGTCTCTTTGGTGACGGGAATTCCTTTCATATAATGCTTCACGGACATGACAATGTCATTGACCAGCACCATATATTCCGGGGATGCCATGAAACCGTGATCCATCCAGGAACTACAGTCATGGATCAGCCCGGAACCGATGGCCGCCGAAGAAAGGCATTGAAACGCCGCTTCCGCACCGGCCTGGGCATCACAGAATTTTGCATCGGTGGCTCCGGCAGTACCAAAGAAGGGGAGCTGATAATGCTGGGCCATCTGGGCAAGGGCTCCGGTCATGAGACTTAACTCATTGGCACCATAGGAAAAAATGGTGGTTCTCATGTCCAGCACCGTGGTGAATGCACCGTAGATAAACGGGGCTCCCGGGTTGGCCAACTGGTGGATCACAAGGCCACTTAAGGATTCTGCACTGGCCTGGACAATGGTTCCAGCAAAGGTGGCAGGAGAAGAACCAGCAGCCTGGGGAGCCGGAAAATTAATCAGGGGAATATTGTTTTCTGCACAATAAATCAGCTTATCCACGGCGGGATCATAGTAAACCAAGGGGGAGATGGGTTCTGAGTAGTGGACGATGCAGGGGGCTTTATCGAAATTTTTCTTGCCGCCGCACATGAGCAGGGCCATCTCATAGATGTCTTTAACACTGTTGGTGTCTTTACAGCAGAACACCAGCGGTTTCTCACAGTTCTCCATGGTGTGTCTGGCAATGACCCGGTCGGCAATGTCCGGGGGAACATCGGCGGCCATGCCAATGGTCATACACCAGTCAAAACCGGGCAGGGCATCGGCAAGGGCTGCGGTGGTTTTGACATGCTCGCTGGTAAAGGGCATACGCTGGTGGGTTTCAGGATCGCAATACTCAACACAGTCCAGGCTGGGCCCAAAATAAGATTTATCCCGTTCCAGGTGAACCGTGCGTTCTCCGGTGCGTTTGCCCAAAACCACCCGGTTGGGGGATTTACGAATGGCATCGTCCACCATCCATCCTGGGATTCTCACCCGATCTCCATCCACCGTTGCACCGCCTTTTACCAATAACTCCACCGCAGGCTTGTGGGTTATTTTAATACCGGTGCGTTCCAGAACCTCCAGAGTGGCGGCGTGAATCTGTTTTATCTGGTCGTCATTGATGACTTTTAACTGGGGTTTAAAATAGAGTTCATCGGTGTATAATCCCATTTTCATGCTCCTTGAATTTTTTGATATGAAAGAGTCGGTGTGTCTAACATGCCGGGGCCAGAATACGGTCTGCCCGTGGCAGTTTATATGAAAGTCTCAGCAAGATGCTAAAATTAAAGGACTTTCGTTTTTCGTTGTGGCTGGTCTTACAGCCATGTATGTTTATATGAAAGTCTCAGCAACATGCTATAATTAAAGAACTTTCGTTATTCGTTGTGGCTGGTTTTACAGCCATGTATGTTATATGAAAAGGTACTCTCCAAGTTCATCTCAGCAGAGCCCCCCCCGACGGGTAATAGGAACCGGGCAATTGAGCTGTCTACAGTTCCGGCCCGGGCCCATTGCCTGTCGGGGGGGGGCGGTATGACGGCATATTACTATCTTTTACAATGTCAGCCAGGTGCCAATGTTTTTTTCTGCGGCTTTTTTATAGATCAACGGAGCCACGGCCATGTCTTCCATGGCAAGCCCCAGATTGGCGGCAAAGTTTTTTTCTGTGGCATTTTCACGCCCTTTTTTCTTTCCCGTCACTAATTCTCCGAGTTCGGCATAAACATTCGGACAGCCAATGAAAAAGCCCACCTTGTCCTTGTAGTGGTTGTATTGATCCAGATTGTCAGTAGTCCATTTGGAGGCTTCGTTCAGGGCCTCCCGGGAAAAGAAGGAGTCAAAATCCACACAGGAGACAAAGGTACCTTCATCCAGCCATCCTGTCTGAATGGTGGCATGGGGAACTTTGAGTATGGGACCTGATGTGACCACAATATCGCAACCTGTGACGGCATCTTTGGGATCAGATACGATATTTACCTCAAGACCCAAGGTCTCTTTGCCGAACCGAGCCAGATCTTCGGCATTTTGGGGGCTGGGATCATAGGCCATGACTTTTTTCAAGGGAAACAGGACGTTCATGGCCTCCAGATTCGTGTGACCCTGGACACCGCAGGCCAGGATTCCGATGGTGGAAGATTCCGGCCGGGCCAGATATTTGGCTGAAACCGCCGAAGCCGCTGCGGTGCGCATGGCGGTGATCCAAGCACAGTCCATGACGGAAAGGGGCAGTCCGGTTTCCGGATCATTGAGGATGAGCAGGCCGTTGATGTATGGCAACCCCTTTTGTTGGTTTCCCGGATATCCACTGACCCATTTAACACCAGCCGCGTTCATGGCCGGGATAAAGGCGGGCATGGCGTGGATGAAGTTATCGCCACCTTCTCCGGGATGGATACCGGGTTTGGGGGGCATTTCTACCTGGCCGTTGCCCATCTCCACAAATCCTTTTTCTGTGGCTTGGATGATCTCTGCCATGGTAAGTCCCACTGATTTCACGTCTGCCTGACTTAGATACAATAGTTTGTTATCCATGATGAATTCCCCTTTTTTTTTAGATGAAATGCCGTTTAAGAAATGATGGAATGCATAGGCATTTTTTTTGTTTTATTGATAAAACAGCAACATACATGCCGTGGAAGAAAAGAAGATCATTATTTTGTAATTTTTTGTGATGGTTACCTGGAAGACCCTTTGGTTTCAATGGCATAAAGAGTCTAACTCCGCCATTGGATGGTGATAAAAGAGACAATGAAAATAGTGAAAAATAAAATATATTTTATTTTTGAAGGGGGATCGTAAATAAAATATATTTTATATATATGAAAGAGGGGCAGTGGGCGTATTCCCATTTTCCAGGTCGGGGTTTTAACTCTTTGATTTGTATAGATATAATCTTTGAACCAACTTATTAGCGACTTAATAAAATCAGTAAGTTATAGACGGTACTGGGAAAATGAGAATGTGCCCAACGGGAATGCGCCCGGGGCAGTCGAAATTTATTTAAACGTGTTCCAGTGGGTAACATTATCGTTGCCCGGAAGGGCTCAGGGCTTGTAGTCGTGGCGGTTGATTTTATATTTTTTCATTTTGTAGTGGAGGAGCTGGGGAGAGACGCCAAGATTTCTGGCAGCTTTGGCGGCATTGCCCAACGAGCCTTTTAGAGCCATTTTTATACTTTCCATTTCATTGTCAATCTGGATCTGTGCCAGGTTCTTTTTAAGAGGGGGAGCTTCATGACGGCCATTGGCAGGAAATACGAAATTGAGACGTCCCGGTGCAGGATGGGAAGAAGTGCCTGGTAAGGCAAATGGGTCCTGGGGCTCTTTGGGAAGCGCATTTTTTAAAAGAGTATCTGAAAAGCTGCCCATGTGAACCATTAGGTGATCCTTTGTGATGCTCTCGTGATCACCGGTCATGTTCATGGCCCCCTCTATGATATGCTCCAATTCCCGAATATTGCCCGGCCAGTGGTATTTGTAAAACAGATCCATGACGTCACCGGCAATGGCGTTGATCTGTTTTTCCATCATGACATTGTACTGATGCAGAAAATGGGCAATGAGGGGATCAATATCCCCTTTTCTTTGCCGCAGGGGCGGTATCTGAATAAACACCACCCCCAGACGGTAAAACAAATCCATTCGGAATCGTCCCTCTTTACAGGCCAGTTGAAGGTCTTCGTTGGTGGCACTGATGATTTTTACATCCACATCCACTTCATGGAGGGACCCCACCCGGCGAATTTTTTTCTCCTGGAGAACCCGGAGGAGTTTGGCTTGTAATCCCATGGAAAGGGAGTTGATCTCATCAAGCAGCAGGGTTCCGCCGTGGGCTTTTTCAAAAATGCCTGCCTTGTCCATGGCACCGGTGAAGGCCCCCCGGGCCGTACCAAATAAAATACCTTCCAAAAGGTTTTCAGGGATGGCGGCGCAATTAATGGCCACATACTGTTTGTCACGGCGGTGGCTTTCGTTGTGGATGGATTGGGCAAACAGTTCTTTTCCCGTGCCGGTTTCACCACCCAGCATGATGGGGGAGGGAGAACTTGCAGCCATACGGGCCGAGTGCAGGGATTTTAACAACTCCGGCGTGTCTCCGATGATATTGTTAAATTCATACCGGGTACCGTTGCCCTTCACAGACAAAGGCTTTTGTTTGTCTGGGACATTAAAGGTTTGAAGGTTTCTTGCCCTTTGTGAAAGACCGACATCCCCCATGCTCTGATCCAGAGCGTTGTATTCCCTGATAAAACAGATGGCACCCTTTAATGTTCCCTGGTGATACAGGGGAAATACATTGTGAATGGAATTGATCATTTTCCCCAGATGGGTTCGGTAATAACACACCGTGTTATCAACGGGCTTTCCCGTTTTCAGGCATTGCATGATGGGGCTGAATCCTTCGTCTATGCGGTAGAGTTCCGTCACTTTTTTCCCCAGTGCGTGCTCTGGATCCAGGTCATCAATTTTTGCCTGGGTGTGATTAAAGTATATGATGATACCTTGGGGGTTGGTGATCATCACCCCTTCGTAGAAATTGTCCAGGACGGGTATTATGGACAAAAGGGGGATTTCCGGATCCTGGAACAGCATGTGGATGGATTCTTTTGTTGACATGGGTTATTTTATAGGAAGTTTTGCAAGTGATGTCAAATTTTATCAATAGGGGTCTTGTTCAGACACTCAACGCCCTTCTTGCTTAAGCTGTTCCAGGGCCGAGGCAAGGGTTTTATGGATGTCAAACAATTTGTCCACCCGGGTGATTTTTAACATTTGCCTTACATTGTCTGGAGGTTCACATAAAAAACAGGCTTTTCCACTTTGAAAAGTCAATTTTCTTACCTTGAGAAACACCATAATGGCAGAACTGTCTGCAAAGGAAAGTCCCCGGAGGTTTAGCAGACAGTGTTTTCCATCAAGTCCCTGGGTGAATCCGGGAATATCCATTTTTGAAATTTTGTCCGCATCCAGTTGTCCAAACAGATGAAGAATGACCATGTCAGGGCTTTCATCCTTAAAATAAGAAAAATCCTTGTGTCCTGCGTGATTCAGCAATGACGTAAGGGCGTCTTCTCTGGTATCAAAGAGATAGTCCTTGAAAAGATCATGGATACGGCTCACCGTCAGGGTTCGCAGCACTTGGGGCTGGATACCGCAAAAGGCCAGGGTGAATTTTTCTTTTTGGGATCGGGTGTACAATTTCACAAGAAAACCAATGCCCGAAGAATCCATAAAGGAAACCTGGGACAGATCTATGAGAAGGCCGTTGTTGCCGTTAATGCTCTCTATAATGGTTTTTCCACGGGTGGTGATCTGGCTTGCGTCCAGGGGATCATCAAGGACAATGAGATCCACGGCCAGGGAGGTAGACGTCTCTTTGGCCATTTCCGGGGACTCAGGATCACCCGTTTTGGTTTTTTGTTTGATTTTGAGAGTAAAATAAAGTTTTCGATATTTTAGGTAAAGAATGGGGGGCAGGATCAAAATGCCGAATTTAAAGAAACCGATGAAATAGCGTTTAAACAGCCTCATGGGATCCTGGGTGATGCGGTATATCCACTCCAGGCCGCTTTTTTGTATCCACACCGGGGCTCTTTTTACCCGTCCGGTGATGAACTCAAAGGTGCCGCCAATGCCAATGGTCACGGCAGCCTTGAGTTTTGATCGATTCCGCTCAAACCACATCTCCTGTTTGGGGTTACCAAATCCCACAAAGAGGATGTCCGGCCGGGCCTGGTTGATATCTGCCAGGATCTGTTGATCCATGGTCTCTTCATCCAGGATTTTTTCCCCTTCCACATGGACAAAGGGGGAGCTGACACCTGCAATGCAAAGGTCTGGGTATTTTTTTTGGAAGATCTCTGCGGTTTTCCAGGCCACGTCCCCCTGGCCCCCCAGAAGATAGATGGATTTACCCCGCAGGGCACAGGCCTTGGCAAGTCCCGGGACCAGATCCGCACCGGTGACCCGTTCTTTTAGCCGCGTTCCCAGAAGCCGGGCAGCCCACACCACGGGCATGCCGTCCGCTGTGACCAGATCCGCCTTTCTGAGAATGGTGATAAGTTCCGGATGACGGAACCGGTTGGGAAGCCATGAGACGGTATTAACAATAAAATCCACATTCACCGTGGCCACGTATTTGGCCTGGTGATCCCTGGCAAACCGGTCAACCAGTTCAAAAATGGATTCAATGGCCTGATCAAAGGTCAGATTATCAACGGGAATGCCAAGGATCAATCCGGTTTCCTGTTTCATTGTATTTTACTGTTCCTTTTATCTTATTCATTCTTATCTATTTTTTTAAAGTTAAGCACACTCCTGTTTTAAGAGGAGTGTGCTTAATGGGCGTTAGCCCTCGTCCCCGAAGGGAGTAAAGTTTGCCTCGCTCAGATATTAAGGCTTGAGAGTCAGCAGCACTGGCTTCAACTGATAAAATTCATCACCTGTTTAACTACTGACGACAGAGCTGCAAGCTGGCGAACCTACAGGTGTCTTAACGCAAAATATCGATTAACTATCCTAACAACCTTGATAGTGAGCTGGACTAATTTGAACTTGCTATTTTCTTTATCATTTTGAGTAAATTCCGAGAAGAATAATTAAGGAAATGGCTTCAGTTAATTAGTCCCATGCATGGTGGATTTGGAACTCAAAAAGAGATCGTCCGGTTTGGTTGAATTTGTCATAGTTTTAAATCATCATCATCATCATCATCATCATCAGCATCATTGTTGGTGTAATGATGCATTCTCTTGTAAGGGAGACGTGAATAGTGTCCAAGTGTCTCTTACGCTGCATTGGCAATTATGGGGCTGCTTATTGCCCACAGCTTCCCGGAGCCGGGCAATGAGCCAGCCAATGGCCCACATGGCGTTGGCCAGAAATAGTCCGCTGGTACCGGTGAATTTTGCAAAATAGCGGCTTCTGGAGGCATAAAAGTACCGTGGTAGACGCCGACGTTGCGCCACGGATGCCTGTACCAAAGAGCTTCCCCCCTGGAGATGGATCACCCGTGCCCGGGGCCAGTGGAGAATCTGCCACCCCTTGGCCCACACCCGGTGGCAATAGTCATTGTCTTCAAAATACATGAAATAGTCATCATCCATCATTCCCACCTCTTGGATGGTTTGGTGACGGATCAAGACGCAGGCAAAGCTTGTCCAGGGGGGGCGCAGGGGGGAATCAGACACTTCGATGGGTACATCATAAGCTTTGAGCAATCGGGTAACAGGGCCGGTTCCTGCTGCATCAATGGCCTGACTCCATGGGGTGTGGTTATTAAAGCAGCTAATCTGGGGGGTGCCATCGGGCCATTCCAGTCGGGGGCCTACCATTCCCACTTCCGGGTGTTTGTCCATGGCATCCAGAAGATGGCTCAAGGCCCGGGGGCGGACAATGGTGTCACTGTTCAATAACAGATAAAATTGGGCTTTAACGGCTTGAATGCCCAGGTTGTTGCCCCAGGAGAACCCACCGTTCACCGGGGAGTGTACCAGGGTAATCCATGAATCCCATCGGTTTTTGATAATTTTCGTTTCAATGGTCTTGCCTGAACCATCCGGAGAGTTGTTGTCCACCAGCACCACCACATCCCTGGTGGGATCTATTTCATGTTCCAGGGATGCCAGGCACTGTAGGGTCAGATCAAAGGAGCAGTAGTTGATGATAACAACAGATAGTCGGTGGCTCATGGTTTTTCCTTAAGTTCGGCTTAACGCGTATAGTTCCTTTGCCATTTTTACGTATGCATGGTGGGGGAACTGGTTCAGATTCTGCCCAAGAACCCCAAGGGCAGTCAGCAGGTATCCGGTGACATCCATGGAACGGCACCCCAGGAGATCACAATGATTTTGGATCATTTTTTTACCATAAGCCCGGGGCACTGTGAAGCTTTGGAGAAATTTAAAAAGGTCAAAAAAAGGCATACCGCAGGTGTCAGCGCCTGCCCAGTCAATGATTCTGAATTGCCGGGTAAATATACGGGTCTTGGAAGGCCGCATGATATTGCCCCGCCACAGATCATTGTGGGCCAGGCTTGTGCAGGGAGTCCAGGCACCTGATGCCAGATGTTTCATGGCATTTTCAGCCCCTTTGATCATCTCCCGGGGAAATTCATTTTCACAACAGATTGACTCCAAAGGGGAGAGGATTGCCATGGGGTGCGCTTTATCGGGGATTGTTTTTCGGGTTTGACCCACCACATCGGCGAGCCAGCGGCCCACCACAGGTATTAACAGGCGTTTTTGTAGCTGCCATACCCATTTGTTCTGGGTCAGTGGGAAATTCAGATCATATATGGCCCAGGAGACTCCATTGACATCCCCGTTTAAGAAGGGCAGATCAATGACCTGGTTATGGGAGGAGTGCAGCAGGGCTTTTACTGCCTGGGCCTTTTCAACATTATCCCTGACCAGAGTTTTACCCATGGGATTGGCGCACAGGATAAAGGCTGAAGGGGTATTATTTTTATCTGCTATTATTCCTTTATAGGTCACATCAATGGGGTAATAGTTGTTGATCATTGGGCCCGGATCAAGCACCATCTTTTCAATGGCCAGACTGCGCTGGTGGATTTCTTCAATACTGGCCAATGCCTGTTTCAGTGCTTCCAGCACGGGCGGAAATCGGTCTGGATCAAAGGACTTATCTGTGTCTGTCATTTGCCCCCTTGAAGTAGCTGAAGTTGTTGTTTTTGATATATCCCTGCTTTTCCAGAAATTCCATCACCATCTGAGCCCCCTCAGCCTGGGTGGTGTTGGAGGTATCAATGGTCAACTCTGCATCTGAAGGGGCATTGTAAGGATCATCCACCCCGGTGACGCCTTTTATTTTCCCCTGTTTGGCCTTGGCATAAAGCCCTTTTCTATCCCGGAGTTCACACACCTCCAAGGGGGTGTTCATGTGGATTTCAACATACCCACCATATTGGCTGATGAGATCTCTGTTAAATCTTCTGGACTCTTCATAGGGGGCAATGGGGGCACAGATGGCAATGCCCCGGTTTTTGGTGATTTCACTGGCCACAAACCCGATGCGTCGCACATTGATCTCCCGGTGTTCCTTGGAAAAATTAAGTTCCTTTGAAAGGTTGCTTCGCACAATGTCACCGTCAAGCAAGGTCACCGGCCGATCCCGCATCTCCATGAATTTTACGTATAAAACCCTTGCCAGGGTGGATTTCCCCGCACCGGAAAGCCCGGTCATAAAAAGGGTAAAGCCCTGTTTGTGGCGGGGAGGGTAGGTTTTTTTTAACTCAGCGACCACCTGGGGAAAGGCAAACCATTCCGGGATCTCTTCGTCAAATTCCAAGCGGCGCCGCAGTTCCGAAGAGGAGATTTCCTGGGTTTCCACATCCGGTTCAATTTCATTTCTGGGGAAATATCGTTTCTGCCTGGGGACATAGGCCATGGGATTCAGGGGGACCATTTCAATGCCGATTTCCGGGCCATGGGTTTTTACCAGTTCCTGGGCCTCACCCGGGGGATAGAAAAGATGATCCCCGGTTTCATGCATAAAGGGGTCTGCCTGATCCGGGGCCACCATAAAGTGGGTACAGCCGAAATTTTTCTTGATAATGGCCTGGAGTACGGCCTCTTTTGGGCCTGCTTTTCTTGAGGCAAAGGGAAGGAGTCCCAGCATGATCATGGTTTTGGGAAATTGCTGTACAAATGCCTTGTAACAATACACCGTGGTAAAATGATCCAGATCCCCTGGGGCGGGAATGCCAGCTACAGGCTGGAGAAAAATGTTGGCTTTGGCATCCCGGGCCGCCTGAATCACCATCTCCTTGTGGGCACAGTGGAGCAGTTTTTCTGTGTGAAAGCCGATGACATTGCGCCAGCCGTTCTGGGTAAAGCTGCGATGGGTTTCAGAGGGGGGTTTTCTAAGATCCATGAAATCAAAATGAAGCGGGTGGTGAAGACCTTCAATGATACCGCCGATGTACCAGGGCTCTGTTTTGTTAAAGAGATTGAACACCGAGGGGTGGAGATGCCCATCTTCTGTGCCGTAGGTGGCCTGGGCCTCCAGGCGTTTGTCGGGTTTCCAGATGTCCTTGATGTGTAAAATGGCCAAGAGGAAGCCCTCGGAATCGCATAAACCCAGATCCTTGCCCGGCTCCAAAGATGTGGCAAGTGCCTCTGTAATATCAAGGCATATGGGAAGGGGCCACACCGATCCATTGGCCAGGCAACCGTTTGTCAGCACGGATTCATAATCTTCCCGGATCATGAACCCGTTCAGGGGATAAAAAGCCCGGTTGCATAGCAGTTCAAGATCGTATAGCTGACGTTCGTTGAGATTGAACCCCGGCAGATCCAGGGCCTCCTGCTTCAGTCGTTCCACCCTTCTGAAGTGGACCATCAGGCTTTCGGAAAAATCATTCATAGGGGTCTTTTGTATCCTATTCAAATTTCGGGATAAAGTTATGTAGTGTTAATAAATTGTTGCATTCACTGGGCCTAAAAAATCAATTTTTGGAGTTAAACAGCGTTTACCCCAAAATTTGAACAGGATAAGTCTCTTTTTTGTTTTTTATTAATGGTAAAGTCAAGCCATTTTGTAATGATCTTACTTTATTATGGCGATATTCCGGTGTCAAGTTGCAATTGCCAGGGTTTTTCACAATATTAAGTACCTGAGCATATATTCCTCAAAATAAAATCCATAAATATCAATGGCATATCTCTGTGGAATCCCGAAAAACATATGTATGGGTACTTATTACCCCCATAAATGCTTTGTTGGCACCGGAATTAAGTTTTTTTCCCAAAGCAGGCAATTCGGTTTCATGGGGTCTGGAAGCCCTGAATATATTCTTTCACCGCCTGATATTTGGGGGCTGTTTCCAAGTTTTGACCTCCCTGTTCCAGCAATCCCCAGCTACCCCATTTATTGTAGGGGTTTGTGGAAGCAAATGTCACGAAAAGTTTACCCCCGGCCTGGTGCCATCCGTGGAGGTCTTTGAGATAGAGGCTTTTCATTCGGGGGGCACGGTTCATGGTTTGGAAACGGAAGGTAAGTGCTTCATTATTTTCTGCTCCCCGGATGCCCACCAGGTGCTGCCCCCCTTCGTAGGCCACCAGATCGAGGTTATATTCCGAGGCCATACGGGCATGGGCGGCCACCAGCATATGATTTTTTTCAATATCCTTTTCACAGGTTTGAAATAGCTGTTCCTGGGTCATTTCAAGGGTTTTTTGTACTTGTGACGGTTTGCCAAGGGTTTTGCCGAAATAGGGCGCAACCCCAAGGGCATCCACCCGGTGCCCGGCGTTGATATATGTTAATATTTGTTTGCTGATCCAAGGGTTGGCAAACTGGGAGGAGAGAACCCGCACCAATCTGCTTTTATCTTTGAACTGTGATTCCCAGATATGAAAAATATCCAAGGCCCGGTGGGTGTAATAATAAAGACGGGCCTTGACAGGATCATTGCTCAGCCCAAGGGAGAGCCCTTTTTCCATGCAATATCCGGCTTGAGTGAACTGATCATTCCAGGCTTCATTGGTGTATTCAATGTAGATTTTAAGCGTAGGGTCTAAAGTTTGCTTTACCATGCGGGCAAACTGTTCAATGTAGTCATCATCTGCTCTGTGGGGCATGCAGAACCACGGGTCTGCGTGGAGGGTGTTGGCCAGGGCCACCATGTATTCCAGGGCAACACCGTTTTTCCCGTCCTGGGTTTGCATGGTGGGCATAGTTCGTTGGGACCATCGCTCCACAGGGCAGTTGTTGGTACCCATCCAGTCCATGAATCGTATGACCTTGAAGGTTGACCAATTTTTGAGAAACCTGGTATGGAATGGGGCCTTATTCGCGGAGTCTTCAAACCTCTGATGGATGAGACGGATGTTGTGTATGGGATTAATATCATCTGTTTTTTCAAGGGTGAGGGTAATCCCTCTGGGGGAGGGGCGAACATTCACCAAAACCTTACCGGGGGAACTGCTTATTTCTCTGGCATCGTTGCCCCATCGCAGAGTGCCCCTGCCATCGTACAGGCAGATATACTTTCCGGGGTCGTACCCCTTGGCGGTGCGGGTAATCAGGGTATCTGCGGTTTGATCAGGAAGGAGCCATTGCACCCAGCCATGGGGAGAAAGTGCCAATGGCGGCCCTTTCCCATAGGGTTTCCCCCTGGACTGGGATTGCCAGGGCTGGGACTGTTTAAACAGATCTTTAAAGGGAAATTCCGTGGACCAGTAACACACCCGGGAAAGGTTTATTCCCAGAGGGGAACCGTCATTTTCAAATGCGTTGGCATGGGTGATGCCCCCCCCATGACAGGCAAAGAATAATAATAACAGACTTCCACATATTATTTGACGCATACGGGTCATTACACTCAGCATCCATTTGGTCGGTGGGGTTATGTAAATATTCGGCCAGCACCCCATCTTCACTCATTTGGGTCTGCTCACATAAGTACCCACACATATGTTTTTCGGTATTCCACAGACATATTCCATTGATATTTATGTATTTTATTTTGAGGAATATATGCCCGGGTACTTAGCAATAGTATGCTACGCAGTCCCACCTAAGCGAATATGGGGCACTGGCCAAACATTTACAGTACCAAGCCGAATATTTACCATTGGGGGCGGCATTCTGTTGTTATTTAAGTGGGTTGACATTGTATTGTAATTACAAGGCATTTGGGGAAAAAAGAGACAGACCCTCCATGAAATCCCGATCTGCTCCCACAAAGAAAGGCTCATTAAGGAGATTGGGTTTGTTGTATCCAAGGGGCACCCCATGGATATTTGTAACAATACCGCCAGCGGCGGTGACCACAGCCTGTCCAGCCCCTGTATCCCACTCCCACGTCGGGCCCAGTCGGGGGTAAAAGTCAGCTTTTCCCGAGGCCACCAGGCAGAATTTTAAAGAACTCCCCCGGCTCACAGTTTCATGGGCAGGTAAAGTGTTAAGGCATTCGGCCAGGGCTTTTGAGGGGTGGGATCGGCTCTGAACCACCCGGATCACATCACCGTCAACCGGGGGGATAATTTCAAGTTTTCGCTGTTTTCCCTGGTCAATTTCCCAGCATCCAGTTTCCACCTCTGCCAGGTACATCAGATCCAGGGCCGGGGCATAGATGACACCGGCCACGGGGATGTGGTTTTCTATCAAGGCAATGTTGACGGTGAACTCATCATTTTTTTTAACAAACTCCTTGGTACCGTCCAGGGGGTCTACCAGCCAAAATTTGCTCCATTTTTTTCTCTCTTCAAAGGAGATCGTTTTTCCCTCTTCGGACAAAATGGGAATGGTGGGGAACTCTTTTTGAAGCTTGGCTGATATGATTTCATGGGAACGGGTATCTGCCTGGGTGAGTGGGGAATTGTCGGATTTGATGTCCACAGAAAAATCCGTGGCATAAATCTCCATGATGCCTTTTCCAGCTGCCTTGGCCAGCTCACTTAATAGTTCAAGATCAATGGGGTGCTGGATCATATGTACTCCTATTTTTTATTTGTCCATTATTTATCATTCTTATTCAAAAATGATAATCATATCCATCTGCTGAGAAAGTTTTTTGGATATGTTTTCTTGAAACATTTAAAATTTTTTCGTTATGTTTAATAGCAAAACTTCCTTTAAAGCGTATAGTTTTCAATCTAACTCCTCTCAAGCCGTTGTTCTTACCGGCAATCACATTTACAAAATCACCCGTTTTCCAACCGAGGACTTTTTGCTTTGGCTTTGTTGCTGGAAAGCCAAATTCGTTCATTCTTACCATCTGCCTACTCCCATGACCTTTTGTGGTGATTAGAAGTGGTTGATTTGTCAGGAATTTTAAATTTTTCACATTCCCAACACAAGCAGCATCAATCCAGTGGTCTTTCTGAAGCTTTAGTTGTTTTCTGTTGAACTTGGTCTTTCCACCTGAGCCTACTTCAACATGGAGACTAAAAGCTTTTAGAGTATTAAATAGCTTCCAGCGAGTTGAATTTACAGCGGCTGCATCTCTTAAAGGGGCTTTAGCTCTTGCTTTGATTTTGACAAGTAACTCGGGCTTCTTCTTTAAAAATTCTTCGATTGGTTTGTTGCTTTTCTTCTGATTGCATTTGACACAAGCAAGAGTCAGGTTACTTATTCGATTGCTGCCACCTTTGCTTTTAGGGATAATATGTTCAACTTCTAATGGCACGTCTTGTTTTTCACAATAGACGCATTTCCTACCCCATTTTTCGAGCAAATATTCTTTAATTTCATATCCGAAAAGTTCCCCATGTTGGTACTCAACGCCTGCCACTTCGGGGTTAGTTATTTTTTGCATATCAAACCTTACAAGTTCTTGAGAAAAGCCGGAGACTGGAAGAGATCTCATAAACCTCTTTACCCAAGTATCAATAGTTTTAACCCTATGATCCAAACTTGGGGCAAGCCAACCTTTTGGCCTTGCTCTATTCAGAAATCTTGCAGGTCGGTACCTATTTTTTCTGCCTCGCCTGTTATTTCTTATTGCACTTCTTTTCTCAAGTTTGAGCTTGATACTCAGGCCACGATGTTCCAAATTGGCAGCCCAGATAACCTCTATTTCATTTCTGACTATTGCAATGCCGGTTATTTTGGAGCCAGGATCAATCTTCACCTGATAACCCTGAGTGTTTGTTACTTCAACTGTAGTTTTCAAGATAATAGTAAATGGGAAGCGCCTGAAGACAGACGCTTTTCCAGATGATAAAAGAATCCTGGCTCTTGCTGGATTGCAAGGGTCAAGCGGTTTCTTATCCGCATCAATTACAAAAACAAAATTTGACATAATGTCATCTCCCGGAGGGTAAAGTTTGCCTCACTCAGATATAATAGCTTGAGGATCAGTAGCACTTGCTTCAACTGATTAATCATCGCATGTTTAACTACTGACGATAGAGCCCCAGGCTGGTGAACCCCAGAGGTATCTTGACTAAAATATCGATTAACTACCCGAACTACCCTGGTAGTAAGCTGGACTAATCTGATTGTCAATTTTTTAACTATTTGAGCAACTTCTGAGAAGAATGATTAAAAAAATGGCTTCAGTTAATTAGTCCTTATGTTCATCTTTTATAAAAACATAAAACTTCTGGGGAACCTCAACAGAGCCCCCCCCGATGGGTAATAGGAACCGGCCAATTGTGCCGTCTACGGTTCCGGCCGGGCCCATTACCCGTCGGGGGGGGGCGGCATAATACCATTTGGCTCCGCGTCTACGACCCAATATTGGTTGTGTCCAGCAGGACATGCCCGTTATAAGGAATGCGGAGGCGGGGACAGATTTAAAAATTTGTCCCCTAAGCGCAAAATAATGCGCATAAGCCAAGCCTGCTCCTGATCATTTTATTATACCCGAATCATTCTTTTATACAAATTGATCATCTCATTTGCCTTGTTTCCCCACTCATAGTTTTTTACCCGATCAATGGATCTGGCTGACATTTTCTCCCTTATTCGGGGGTTTTCCAGAAGAAATTCAATCTTTTCGGCAAATTGCTCAATCAAATATTCCCGGGATTTGGGTTCAATTTTAATTCCGGTCTCTTCTGTGACGTACTCTCCAAGACCTGCATAATCTGGGACAATACAGGGAAGACCGCACGCCATGGCTTCCAGGGCCACGGCACCGCCAAATTCCCGCACCGAGGGAAAGCAAAACACATCACTTTGTTTGTAGTGGGTCAGGGTCTCTTTCTGGGGAATCCAGCCGGTGAAATGAACTATATCCTCCACCCCGGTGGTTCTGGCCAGTTTTTCCAGAGCATCTTTTTCAGGCCCATCCCCCACAATGGTGAATGTCAGTCGTTTTTGAACAGTTTCCGGGAGTGTGGACAGGGCTCTGATGGCCATGTCCGCCCCCTTGTATGCCACCAGCCTTCCCACAAACAACAAATTCATACTCTTTGAGGTATGTTTCTTGGCGTTTCCGATAAAGGACTTCAGGATACCATTTTCATGGAAAAGATCAATGCAGTTATCATCCATGTCAAAAAGATTTATTAACATGTTCCGCGTGTACAGGGAGCCTGAAAGGACTTTATCTGCGGTTTGGTATGTTTTTGTGTATCCGGGGATCAGGCGGGTGAACATCCGCAAAAAATTAAATCTGGCAAACTCTTTTCTGGCCACGGTGTCAAACCCCGGGGGAAAGGGAACCCCACCGTTCACAGGTCCTAATAAAAAAGGCGTGTTTTTACAGTGTTCAATAATTTTTACCGGGTACCGTGGCAGAACGGGGGTCATGACATGTACAATATCATATTCCCCGGAACGGATGAGAGGGCCATATTTTTGACTCACCCGATGGTTAAACTCCGCATAGATGGGATATGACAGGGCATGTTGCAGGGGCCAGTTCACAGCTCCCCGTTCGGTGACAACCCGAATGAGGCTGTAGTATCGTTTTAATAAAGATGACTCACGGATATAGTCAATGGCGTGATTGTCCCGCACCTTTTCCAGGGCCGATTGGTTTCGTTCATGGGTCACCAGGGTCACCTTGGCCCTTTTGCGGATCTCGCGGTAGAAGTTATAGGACAGCAGGGGGACAGAGGCCCATTCCGGGTTACATTGTTCCACAACCATCAATATTTTTAATTTTTCCTGTTTCATGTAATATCCCTTTTTTTTGTAAGTCTGCCCGTGCGAAAAATTATTCTGATGATGACCGCCAGTATGATGCCGATAACGGCACCCATATTATTGGCAATAATATCCTCTGGAGAAAAATGTCTTCCCGGTACATATCTCTGCATGAGTTCCAGTAAAAACCCCAGGGGAGGCATGGAAGATGACAGGCAAAGGCCAAGTTTAATAGAAGAAAA
>Ga0208900_1000808_pt1 | contig 18488 bp, 12 predicted proteins | sample AntAceMetag02UKK_FD_184763 | JGI IMG/M metagenome (GOLD analysis project Ga0208900, IMG submission 184763) | Saline lake microbial communities from Ace Lake, Antarctica - Antarctic Ace Lake Metagenome 02UKK (SPAdes) (version 2) | ecosystem: Environmental > Aquatic > Non-marine Saline and... | reverse complement strand
CCCCTTCCATCGGTGCGCACAGCCACCACCGATGGCTCACTGAGCACAATCCCTTTGCCTTTCACATATACAAGTGTGTTGGCCGTTCCCAGATCAAGGGCCAGATCACTTGAGAACACGCCCAGAACAGAATCAATTATCAGGTTCATATCACCTCTTCCCCATGAATATATCTTAGTAAATTGAGTTCACATGCAAAAATAATAATTAAACACTATCTGCTAACAGAAATAGCAACAATTTACAAGTGCAACTTTTGGACTTTAACAATTCTGATTTTAATTATTCGGAACAGTTCATGGGCATGGAGGGGTAAGTGAATGTGTTTTCAGTGCCTTAATTTTCCAATATTTTGGATGATCCATATTTTTCATTTCAGGAAAATTTTTAAAAAAAAAGAGAGATGATTTTATTTGGGGCGGTTGCAATATCTTCGCCAGTTCTATTTTAAGTTAAATCAAAATCCACATATTGTACTCAAAGCACCTAAAAACACAATATGCGGCATTGAACCCATGGAATCAAATAGTGATTTTCAATTTGGAGAAGGTATTGTTGGAGTAAGATTTAAATCTTTCTATGACGGCATCATGGAGTCGGGGGCGAAATTGCCTTATTTTAATATTGTCCCGGGAAGGATGGACTCGGTTGGTGAGCAGCACCACAATAATGGAGCGGTCAGGTTCCATCCAGAAGGAGGTTCCGGTGTAGCCCAGATGACCACGGGCACCGGGGGAAAAGCCACCACCGGCAGAGGAACCCACCGGTGAGGGGGTATCAAACCCGGCCACCCGCTCCCGGCCCGACTCTTTTTGTACGAATTGCCGGAGCACCCTGCCGGGGATTGGATTTATGGGTGTTGAGTTGTGAATGCTGGGGTCTGGGTACTGGGTACTGGGTTGTGGGTGCTGGGGGGTGGGAGCTGAGGGCTGAATTCGGGGGTTGGATGTATTCTGGAGGGCGGTGAGCATGCGAAAAAGCAACTTCCCCACGGCATGGGCTGTGCCGAAAAGTCCGGCATGGCCCTCAACCCCACCGGTGGCCCAGGCATTGTCATCATGTACTTCGCCTGTGAGTATCCGGTGCCGCCAGGGGCATTGTTCTGTGGCGGCAAAACGCTTGAGCTGCCCTGGGGAAACATCACATTCCCCCAATGGTCTGAACGACAGATCCAGGCCCAGGGGGGTAAAAAAAGAATCGTCCACAAATTGATCCAGGCGCATGCGGGTGGTGGATTCCACAACCCATGCCAGCACCATATACCCAAGATCACTGTATATCTGCCGGGCCCCGGGGGGATGGATCAGGGGCTCTGCCATGATGAGCCTCCGGAGGGCCTGTCTACGATTTTTCCAGGGCATCTGGGCAAGCAACGAATAAAAGGGCCGATGGGCCGGTAAACCACTGGTATGTCGCAGGAGGTGGTCAATGGTGATGCGCTTTTTATCCCCATGGCCGCCGCAGTCCACCAGGGACCCCAGTGGCTGATCCAAATCAAGGGCACCCCTGTCCACAAGGGTTGCCACGGAAAGGGCCGTGGCAAGGGGCTTGGTCAATGACGCCAGATCAAAACAGGTGTCCAGGGTAATCGGGTCATGGGTGAAAAGACTCTGCTGGCCATGGGCCCGGTGGAAAACAATTTGCTCCCCCTGGGAAACCAGAAGAACGCCTCCGGGAAACACCCCCTCCCGGATACCAGCCTCCATAAGGGCATCAATGCTCATTGCTACCCCCCTGCCCTGCCCAGGAAAGGCGATGTGCATCGGCATCCATGACCACAGGAATCCCCATGGGCAAGGACACATTCACGTGACCATGGCCCGAAGGCATTCCGGCAAACAAGGGCAGATGCCCCAGGTGCTCGTGGAAAATTTCATGGAGAATTTTCTCATCGCCACAGTTTTGAAACTGGCCCAACACTATCCCCTTTACTCCCCGAAACAGGCCAGACAGCCTCATCTGGGTCAACATGCGGTCCACCTTATACGAAGGCTCATTGATCTCTTCCAGAAAAAGAATGGTTTTTTCCAGGCTGGATTGAAAGGGAGTGCCGCACAAATGGCAAAGGGTGGCAAGATTTCCCCCATATAAAAGGCCGTTGGCCCTTCCCGGGGTCAGGGTGGTACCGTCTTTCAGTATAACATCAAAAAGTTGATGCCAAGGGGTGGTCAACACCTCATAAAGGGATCTCTGGGTGATGCCAGAAGCGGTGGCAAGGGAAGTGATCACCGGCCCGTGGATCACTGGAAAACTCACCCGTCGGCCCAGGGTGACAAGGGCGGCGGTGACATCGCTGAACCCCACCAAGAGCTTGGGAGATCCCCTGAGACGTTCAAAATCAAGAATGGGCAATACTCTCATGGCACCAAATCCCCCCCGGGCGCACATGATGGCCCGCACCGCTTCCATGGACACCAGGTCATGGAAAATATCCGCTCGATGCTGATCTTCACCTGCCAAGTATCGCTTTGTGGCCGAAAGGCCCGGGGGAACATAAACCCGGAACCCCATCCGTTCAAGAACCTTAACGCCCCGGGCAAAGACACAGGGATCAAAGGCCCCGGAAAGGGCACAGACACCAATGGTATCCCCCGGCACCAGGGTAAAAGGCGATTGAATCGTCATGTAGGGCCTCCCCCATTGCGTTTAATGGTCGACAATGAATTTTTTTCATTAAGAAGGGCAACAGCGAAGTGCCCTCAGCAGAGCCCCCAACGGCTGGCCTGACCGGAACATTGGGAACCAAAGGGGGAGGATTTTTGCCCTTCCAGGCGTTAAGAAGCACAGACTCTGTTTGAGGACAAACTTGCCCGCAGTTTCTGTGGTTTAGCCTGGAAGGGCAAAAATACCCCCCGACGTTCCCGTTCCGGTCAGGCCAGCCGTTGGGGGCGGTATTATACCATTTTAATAAAGGCGGGAAATAACATAGGGAACAGCGGTTTCAAGGCGAAGGATACGATCCCCCAGGTTGACGGTTTTAAAGCCAATGTCCACAAGGCTGCCCACCTCCCGCTCAATGAACCCCCCTTCGGGCCCCATGGTAAGCACACAGGGCCGGGAAATATGCCGGGGACAGACATCCCATGGGCCGGGATGGGCTGTGAGGGCTATCTTTCCCCGGGAAATTCCGGGCAACTCTTCGGTAACAAAGGGCTTGAACAAGCGCCGGACATGCACCCGGGGCATCAGGGTGTCCCGGGACTGCTCCAGACCCAGAATCAACTCTTTTTCAATGTGATCTGGTTCCAGCAGGGCACTGGACCAGAAGGCCTTTTCCACCCGCCAGGTATTAATGAGATAAATTTCCTTAACCCCCAGGGAGGCCACGGTCTGGAAGATCCGCCGGAGCATCTTGGGCCGTGGCAGGGCCAGGACCAGGGTCAACGGCAGGGGCTCCGGGGAGAGTTTATCCAGGCGCACCGCCATCTCCACATAATCAGGGGCTGTTTCCAACACCCTGGCGGTTCCCATCTTCCCATTGACCAGCCCCACCGTGAGCAGATCCCCGGGCCGGGCCCGGTGAACCTTTTTGATATGGGTCATGCGCCGATCCCCAAGGCGCACCCGATCCGGATGGATATAATCTTCTTTAAACAGCAAAATAAGATTCATACGACTCATCAGCGGTGTCAGGCCTGCGTTGTTGCGCTTTTAACAACGGTCTGTGCATAAAAATAAAATTGGGCAAAAGCGCAACAACAACGCAGGTCTGACCCCATCTATTAATTAGAGTTTGAAATTAATAATGGAGAGCACCTTGTCAAGGGCGCTGATCTCCTGGCACACATCCTCTGGAACCGGTGTATCCGTGCGGATAAAGATGATATTTCGATCACCATCATCTTCTCGGCCCACCATCATTCTGGAGATATTGATGTTATTTTCCCCAAGACAGGTGCCAATGCTGCCAATGGCCCCGGGCACATCCTTGTTGTGGATCAAGGAGAGGTGCCCCTCTGGAATCACTTCCAGGCGGAACTTGTTGATTCGGATAATTCTGGCATCATCCTTGCCGAAAATGGTTCCGGAAATCAGGTTGGTCTCATTCTCATACACCACCCGGATGCGGATCAAATTAATGTAATGAGCACTTTCCTGGCTGGCGATTTCAGAAATTTTAATGCCCATGTCCCCAGCAAGGGAGGTGGCATTCACCGAATTGACCTCATCAGGTACCATGGGGGAAAGGATTCCCTTCACCGCTGCCAGGGTGACAGGTTTCAGATCAAGATCAAGGAAGTTGCCCGCATATTCAACGGAAATTTCCTTGATGGGTCCCTTGGCCATGGTGGCATGCATGGCACCAATTTTTTCGGACAGATACAGGAAGGGCTGTAGTTTTTTCAGCAATTCACCGGTCACCGACGGCACATTAACGGCATTGATAATGGTGTCGTGTTTCAAATAGGAAATAATCTGATTTGCCACGGCCACGGCCACATTGGTCTGAGCCTCCTGGGTGGATGCACCCAGATGAGGGGTGGCAATGACCTGATCCAGGGTCAGCAGAGGATTGTCCACCGGGGGTTCCACCTCAAACACATCCAGAGCCGCCCCGGCCACCTTACCCGAAACAATGGCGTCATAAAGATCCTGCTCCTGGATGATGCCACCCCGGGCACAGTTAATCACCATGACACCGTCTTTCATCATACCAAAGGTCTCTTTGTTCAGAAGATGGGTGGTGCTCTCAATTTTGGGAACATGAATAGTGATGTAATCGGCCCTCTTGTAAAGTTCTTCCAGGGATACGCTTTCAAATCCTTGTTTTTCAATGTGCTCAGCAGTGACAGCAGGATCATAGATAATCACCTGCATCTTCAATCCCTGGGCAAGGCTTGCCACAATGGACCCGATATTACCAAACCCAATGACGCCGAGTACCTTGTTGAACAATTCCCGGCCCTGGAGATTTTTCTTCTCCCACAAAGATCCCTTCAGCGTGGATGTTCCCCGGGGAATATTCCGGGTCAGGGCCATCATCATGGCAATGCTGTGCTCAGCGGTGGTAACGGTGTTACCGCCCGGGGTGTTCATCACGGCAACGCCATGCTTGGTGGCGCTGGGGATATCCACATTATCAAGGCCAATACCAGCCCGGCCCACCACCTTTAAATTGGTGGCAGCGTCCAGGATCTCACTGGTCACTTTGGTGGCACTTCTGATGACAAGACCATCATATTCACCAATAATGGCTTTGAGTTCATCCGGGGCAAGGCCGGTTTTCACATCCAGCTCAATGCCCTCTTCAGCCCTGAAAATCTCAAGCCCTGCGTCTCCCAGTTTATCACTTACAAGAACCTTCATCTCAATCGTTTCCTTTTATATGCATGGTGTTTTCCCCCTGCCGCTTTACGGTGGGGACGTCCACACTTATTTTTCTTTTTTAAAAGCTATCATAAAATCAATCAGGGCTTCCATAGCAGACATGGTGGTAGCGTTGTAGATGGATGCCCGGCACCCCCCCACGGAGCGATGGCCCTTAAGCCCCCCAAGCCCCTTGGCCGTGGCTGCGGCAATGAACTCTTTTTCCATCTCCTCGGTGGGCAGACGGAAGGTGACATTCATCAAGGAGCGGCTTCCCTTTTGTGCCGTGGCCCGGTAGAAGTCACTGGCATCCATGAAATCATAGAGCATGGTCCCTTTCTTTTCATTGTGGGCCTGCATTTTATCCAAACCGCCCATCTCCTCTTCCAGCCATTTCAACACCAGTTGAATGGTGTAAACACCAAAGCAGGGGGGGGTATTATACATGGAATTTTTGGACACAAAGGTGTCATACTTCAGCATGGAGGGCAGGTTTTTCTCTGCAGTGGCCAGAAGGTCATCCCGCACAATCACCATACAAGTGCCGGACGGCCCCATGTTTTTCTGGGCACCGGCATAGATCATGCCAAACTTATCCATGTCCAGTCTGCGACTAAAAATATCCGAAGACATGTCCGCCACGATGGGAACCCCATTGGTGTCGGGAAAAGATTCCCACTGGGTGCCCTTGATGGTATTATTGGAGGTGATGTGAACATAGGCGGCATCGGCATTAAAGGAGATGTCACTGGGAATGTATGAAAAGTTTTTATCCTCGGAGGAGGCAACCACCTTGTGAGCCTTATTGAGGATGGCCGCTTCCTTGATGGCCTTGGTGGACCAAGCACCGGTGTTGACATAGTCCGCAGACTTACCCTCCCCCAAAAAATTCATGGGGATCATGGCAAACTGGAGGCTGGCACCTCCCTGGAGAAAGAGCACATGAAACCTCTCATCCAGGTTCAACAACCGTTTGGTGCGGGTAATGGCATCATTGATGACATCGTCAAACCATGGGGAGCGATGGCTCACCTCGGTGATGGACATACCACTTCCCTTGAAGTTCAGAAATGAGGCCTGGATCTCCTTGAGCACCGGCAGGGGCAGGGCAGCAGGCCCTGCATTAAAATTAAAAATTCGTTCTTCCGTCATGACACAATTCTCCTTATTTAATGACTCAACTTTTAAGCGTAAGTGCCGGTGGCCGGTTCAGACGTATGTTATTGGAACCAAAATCCGGAAATGCAGGCCTGAGCCCATGCAAAAAACCACCACGCCTAAAATTATATTAGTTATATTCGCGTGTTTTATGAAATTCTATGTCTGGCCAGGCTTCCATGGCAAAGCCCAGCTGATATTCACTGGTGGTCAAAAATGCCACCCAGCCTTCCGAGTCCACGGCAATGCTGCCAGCATTCTGATTAATGAACTTTTTTTTCATTTCTTCATTGTCACAGGTGATCCACCGGGCCACAGAAAGATCCACCGGCTCAGATCCGGCATCCACCCCATATTCTGCTTTTAAACGGGCCATGGTGACATCAAACTGCAAAACCCCCACAGCCCCCATGATATAATCGTTATTGATACGGGGGCGGAACACCTGGATGGTTCCCTCTTCTGCCAGCTGGGTGAGCCCCTTTTGCAATGCCTTATTTTTCATGGGATTTTTCAAAATAACCCGCCGGAAATGTTCCGGTGCAAAACTGGGTATTCCCGTGAATTTGAGTTCCTCTTTATCGGTAAAGGTATCACCGATCTTGATGGTGCCATGGTTGTGAATCCCAATGATATCTCCGGGAAAGGCCTCATCCACATTGCTGCGCTCCTGGGCCATGAAAATGGTGGCATTGGAGATGATGACATCCTTACCAATACGGTGGTGACGCACCTTCATTCCCCTTTGAAACTTGCCCGAACAGATCCTGAAAAAGGCAATGCGATCCCTGTGGGCCGGGTCCATATTGGCCTGAATTTTAAAGGTAAACCCGGAAAACCCCGGTTCTTCGGGTCGAACCTCCCGGGTCAATGTCTGTCTCACCCCCGGGGGCGGGGCCATTTCCACAAAGGAATCCAACATTTCCCGAACCCCGAAATTATTAATGGCACTGCCAAAAAAAACAGGAGTCTGGGACCCCTTAAGATAATAATCCATATCAAAGGGATCTGCGGCCCCCTGGATCAAGTCCACATCCTCTCTTAATTCTGCGGCCTGGTCCCCCAGCTCCTGGTCCAGAATGGGATCATCCAGGTCACTGATCACCACCCCGTCTCCGTCCCTGGGGGTGTACCCCGGAGCAAAAAGCCCCAATTGCTTTGTATCAAGGTGATATACCCCCCGGAACCGTTTTCCCATACCAATGGGCCAGGTGATGGGGGAGCACTCAATCTGGAGTTTCTCTTCAATGTCGGCAAACAGATCCAGGGGCTCCATGCCCTCTCGATCCAGCTTATTAATAAAGGTAATGATGGGGGTGTTTCGCATGCGGCACACCTCCATTAGTTTCCGGGTCTGGGGTTCAACTCCCTTGGCACTGTCAATAATCATCACGGCGCAGTCCACGGCCGTGAGTACCCGGTAGGTATCTTCGGAAAAATCCTTATGACCCGGTGTGTCCAGAAGATTAATTTCAAACCCTTTATAATCGAACTTCATCACCGAGGAGGAGACACTGATGCCTCTTTCCTGCTCAATGGAGAGAAAATCACTGGTGGCCTTGCGTTGTGTTTTTCTGGACTTCACCGCCCCTGCCTGCTGGATAGCCCCCCCGAAAAGCAACAGCTTTTCCGTGAGGGTGGTTTTCCCGGCATCGGGGTGGCTGATAATGGCAAAGGTACGACGTTTTGCTGTCTCCTTTGCCGTGCGTGGATCTGTTTTCATGAATTCCTCAAAGTTGTTATATTGTCAAACCAAGCCCGTTTATATAGTCCATAAAGGGTCTTTTTTCAATGAATTAATTCTTTTAGTTCCCAGGTAGTCGTGGAATCCATCAAGCAGGCAACCCTTTGGGTTATAAGGATATAATCTATATATTTGATAATTATAAATATTTATTACCCTAAAAATTTATGGATTCCGCAATTAATATTCCATTTACTCATGACTTGACATGGCCACAAGGGTGCCACCAATGATAATAACGCCCCCCAATGCGGTGCGCCACCCGGGAATTTCCCCCAGAAAAATCATTGCCATTAAAATCCCGTACAAGGGCTCCAAGGCTGTAATTACTCCGGCAGTGCGGGTTTTAATATGCACCAGGGACTTAATAAATAATGAATGGGCCAAGGCCGTGCACACCCCCCCCAGAAGCATGAGCAACACAAGCTCTCTTGTGGTGGGAAAGGAGATGTCCGGGCTAAGCCACACCATCCAGGGCAACAGAAAAAATGATGCAAAAAGATTTTGATAAAAGGAGACGGTGAGCGGCGGAACCGTCTTTACATTTTTTCGATTCACCAGCCCCAGAAGTGCAAAGGTAAACCCCGATGCCACCCCCCACATGGCCCCCTGGGCAGGTTGTCGGGAAAAATCAAAGCTGGGGATCACCAAGACCAGCCCCACAAATACCACCAATGACACCACACAATTTTTCAGCCCCAAGGATTCCTTGAAGAAAAAGGGCTCCATAAAGGTGACAAAAAGGGGAAAGGTGGAAAAAGTCAAAAGGCCAATGGCCACAGTGGATATCTGGATGGAGATAAAAAAGGTGCACCAGTGCAAGGCCAACAGTGCCCCCTGAATCAAAAACTGGATTAAAAACATGGCCGGGGGGGCCGGGATATCCTTTTGGGCCACCAGAAAAAAAGGCAGCAGAAAAAGGGAGGCAAACACGGTTCTGCCAAATACGATGAGTACCGGGCTGCACAGGAGAAACTTCCCAAACAGCCCGGAAAACCCAAACAGAAAAACAGCCAGATGCACATCCCGAAGCCCGGGTTTCATCATGGGGGCCACTGCCGATTTTATGGAAAAGGACACCCGTTCTCCTATCGGGTCAACTGACGGTATTTAATTCTCTGGGGCTGATCCCCCTTGATACCCAGTCGTTTTTTTCGGTCCTTGTCATAATCGGAATAACTGCCCTCAAAAAAAACTGTTTGGCTGTCCCCCTCAAAGGCCAGGATGTGGGTGGCAATGCGATCCAGGAACCATCTGTCATGGCTGATAACAATGGCACATCCTGCAAAATTTTCCAGGGCCTCTTCCAGTGCCCGCATGGTGTTGACATCCAGATCATTGGTGGGCTCATCCAACAGCAAGAGATTGGCCTCTTCTTTGAGCATTCTTGCCAGGTGTACCCGGTTGCGCTCGCCACCGGAAAGCACCCCCACCTTTTTCTGCTGGTCAGATCCTGAAAAATTAAATTTGGACACATAGGCCCGGGAGTTGATCTCCCGTCCCCCCAAAATCAGGGTATCATTGCCTCCAGAAATAACCTCCCAGATGGTTTTGTTTGGATCAAGGACATTACGATCCTGGTCAACATAGGCTATTTTCACCGTGTCTCCCAGTTCCATGACGCCGCTGTCCGGTGATAGCTTTGAGGTGATCATGTTAAACAGGGTTGATTTTCCCGCCCCATTGGGTCCCACCACCCCCACAATCCCGCCGGGGGGGATGATAAAATCCATATCTTCCACCAGAAGTTTCTCCCCAAATGCCTTGGAAATCCCCTGGGCCACCACCACCTTGTCCCCCAGACGGGGTCCCGGGGGAATAAATATCTCCAGATCCCGCTCCTGATCCTGGCTGTCCTGTTTTAATAGCTGATCATAGGAACTCAGGCGAGCCTTGGATTTAGATCGTTTCCCCTTGGGAGACATTTTGATCCACTCCAGCTCCCGTTCCAGTGTTTTCTGGCGTTTACTCTCCTGTTTTTCCTGATTTTTTAAGCGATTGCCCTTCTGCTCCAGCCAGGAGGAGTAGTTGCCCTTCCAGGGAATGCCCTCCCCCCGATCCAGTTCCAGAATCCAACCCGCCACATTATCCAGGAAGTAACGATCATGGGTCACGGCAATGACGGTACCGGGATATTGACTTAAATGGTGCTCAAGCCAGGCCACGGACTCGGCATCCAGATGGTTGGTGGGCTCATCCAACAAAAGGATATCCGGTTGTTTGAGCAACATGCGACACAGGGCCACCCGACGTTTTTCACCACCGGAGATCACACTGACAGACATATCTTCCGGGGGGCAGCGCAGGGCGTCCATGGCCATTTTTAAACGGGCATCCAGATCCCAGGCGTCCAGGTGATCCAGCTGATCCTGGAGTTCTCCCTGGCGATTGATGAGTTTATCCATCTGTTCATCGGACATGGGTTCTGCAAATTTTTCGTTGACGGCCTCGTATTCGTTCATGAGATCCACGGTTTCCTGGACCCCCTGTTCCACAACTTCCCGCACAGTGGCCTCTTCACCCAAAAGGGGTTCCTGCTCCAGATATCCCACGGAAAATCCCTTGGAAAGAATGGTTTCACCATTGTATTCGGTGTCAAGACCTGCCATGATTTTTAACAGGGAACTCTTACCCGACCCGTTGAGCCCCAGAACCCCAATTTTGGCCCCGTAGAAATAGGACAGGCTGATATCTTTCAGCACCGGTTTTTTATCATAGAATTTACTCACCCGGATCATCGAGTAAATTACTTTTTTTGTATCTTCTGACATACCTTAAAGCTCCTCTTAGTATCTAATAAATAACAGGTTCCCGGAAAATCATATCAATGGCTTCCCGGCTGTTTTCAGTAATACGGGGAAAGGGGCCACTGACCCCGGAAAACTGCCTTAAATTTTCTCCAGTCCTTAAAATCAGCCGGGCAAGATCTCCTTCGGCAAACACCGATTCTTCCACCACCTGGTCCCAGGGAACCCCCATGGCCCAGGCAAAAACCGGGAGGGCTGGCTGAAGATAGAGATTGGGGGCAGAAAATCCACCGGCCAGCAATCTTTCTGCAAAGGGAGACAGTTCCTCCCTTAATTTTGTAAATTGCCGGGTCAGGCGTTTGGGCAGCCGACGATTCATGCCAGGGTCATCATCAAACGACTTCTCATTGACAAAGGCTGCCATCACCGCTGCCAGCATCACTGCGTCCTGATCCGGTAAAAGCCCCTGGCGAAGACACTGGGCCACCATCAGGGGTTGGTCCATGCGTAGCTGGGAGGTCCATTCACCATCTTCGGTGAGGGTCCCCTCTTTTGTGACAAAGCCCTCTTCCTGGAGAAAATCCAGATGGGCCAGGAAATCCTGCCACAGGTATTTCAATCCATATCCATACTCCTTCCTGGCCTGGCGACCCTGTTTTCCCAAGGAGATCTGATAGGAGGCAAAAGATTTTTCCAAAAGCTCGTGGATCTGGGGGGGCTTGTGAGAGAGCAACAGGTTCAGCACCATGGAAAAGTCTATTTTGATCTGGCTGTTCACATCCATGGGGGGGGCCGTGACCATTTTTGCAACGTGTTTAAGATCCATGAACTTACCCGGCAGCACAATGGCAAAACCAATGTTATCCATGCCCCGTCTTCCGGCCCGGCCGGTCATCTGCTGGAACTCACTTGCCGTCAGGGAAAGAAAGGAGACCCCGTTAAACCGATCAGAATTTAAAATACCCACACTCCTTGCCGGAAAATTCACCCCGGCGGCAACGGTGGAAGTGGCAAACATGGCATCTAAAAGCCCTTCGGACATCAGGGTTTCCACCACCACCTTCCAGGCGGGAAGCTGTCCACTGTGGTGGGAACCCACACCAAATTTTTCCATGTGCATACGCTGCTCATGGGTGGCCAGATGGGGGTTGTCTCCAATGAGTTCTTGGATTCTTTTGGAAAGAAGGACCTTTCGTTTGGGATCCAGCTTAAGCAGTTTCCCATTGCAAAGCCCAATGGCACCGTCGCAATCTGCCCGGGATTTTAAAAAGAAAATGGCCGGCAGCAGATCATAGACCTTAAGCACCTTTAAAATTTCACCAAATCGGGGAAGGCGACCGGGAAGGGAGATGGCGGGGTATTGTCCGGCCTTGATATAGTCCATGACATTTTTATGCACCATGTTTTTCCCGGGGGCACCCTTTTTTTTCAGCAGGGGATTCAAAGTGCCCGATGGATGAAAAAACAGCGGGAACAGGGGAACCGGACGATTGGTTTCCTGGATCACCTGGCATTGTTTTCCCCGCATGGATGCAAGCCAGCCTGCAATGTGATCCGCATTGCCAATGGTGGCGGACAACAAAAGTAAAGAGACCCGCTGGGGCAGATAGATCAGGGTTTCTTCCCACACCACCCCCCGTTCGGAGTCCCCCAGATAATGGGCTTCATCAAGAATCACCAGGCTACAGGAGATATCCTCCCCGGTGTGCATGGCATCATAGAGTTGATTTCTTAAAATCTCCGTGGTGCCGATGATGATGTCGGCATCTCCGTTTTCTTTTTTATCACCGGTGAGTATCCCCACCTTATCCGGGCCAAAGACCTCGATAAATTGAGCATAAATGGTATTGGTCAAAGCCTTTAACGGGGTTGCATACCACACCCGCTCCCCCTTATCCAAAACAGCCTTTGCAGCACTTTGGGCAATCCAGGTCTTTCCGGCTCCGGTGGGGGCGGTGACCAGACAGTCCCATTGGGCAATGGCATCAACGGCTTCCACTTGAAAGGGATCCGGGACAAAGGGAGAGCTGGGGGGGATACCTATTTTTTTAAATACCGGCCCCAGTGTGCTGTCTGCTCCGGGCTTCATGGGAGCAAAACTGCCTCTGCCATTTTTTCGTTTTTTTCCATGATGATATTTTTTTTTTTCCATGGGCAAGATAAAACCACAATTCACCCAAGTATGCAAGATTCCAGGTCTGTTTTTTATTGAAAGATAAAACTTCGGGGCACCCTCAGCAGAGCCCCCCAGATGGGTAAAAAGATTCCCTATTTCGCTCAAATTATAAAATTTAAGATCCTAATCGGTGTCATAAAATAAATGAACCTCATCGTTGCATTTAAGCTTTTTTTAGGCTATAGGGTTTCCCGGCGTGGACAACTGAACGGTTCTTAGATTTATCTTTTCACTGTTCAGTTTTTCCTGCCCTGATCAACGTGTTATGGGACTTTTTCACAATATTGATTCCCATGGGAATGGATCTTAGGCTGTTGATATAGCTTGTTTTATTGTGCTTTTGTACAAAGCCAGTGCAAGGCGAACATGGACAAAAAGCATGGAACTTAATAAACATTTCAGCCTCCAAATAATGCAAGTCAGACCCTGCATCCTCATGAAATCACCAATATTGCGATGGGACTCTTTTTTTATTTCACCCGAATGGTTCGTTTTTTATATTGACAGATGGGAGGGATAACCTCGGCTCGATAGCCATCATAACATATTGTAATCTAAATAAAATTCTATTTAGATTTGTTATTTTTTATATCAATAAATTAAATTTGTTATAAAAAAATGGTTGAACCGATGAGGGTAAGGCTTGGGTTATTGGCATTATTATCGGGATTTTAAATTTCCTGGCTTAGTCAATAATGCCAATAACAAGAACCTAACCCCGTTGCCCCGGAAATCAGCTTTAAAAAGCTATAATTAAATTTCAGTCAATGGTTTAACGAACTCTAATTGATTGTTCTCCCAAAGTTGCAAACCGGACTTAAGGGAGCATTTTAAAAAGGAATTGTAATGGAAGGTGCAACCGTACCAATTATTGTATTTCTCATTGTTTACGCCCTGATAACCTTTGAATTGGTTAACAAGGCCGTATCAGCGCTTCTGGGCGTCATGGTTCTCTTGATCCTGCACGTTGTGGATGAACACACGGCGGCATCACTCATTGATTTTGAGACCATCATGCTGTTATTGGGTATGATGTCCATAGTTGCCGTGCTCAGAAAATCAGGCTTCTTTTCAATCCTTTCTGTAAAAATTGCAGAGATGACCAAGGGAAACCCGCTTAAAATTTTAATCCTCTTCTCCATTGTGACAGCGGTGCTTTCTGCCTTTCTCGACAATGTCACCACGGTGCTCATCATCATCCCCATCATCATTGAGCTTACCCGGGGCATGGGACTGGATCCCAAAATATACGTCATCAGCCAGGCCGTGATCTCCAATGTGGGCGGAACAGCCACTCTTATTGGTGACCCCCCAAATATCATCATCGGTTCCAAGGTGGGATTGACCTTTAACCAATTCATCGGTAACCTGATCATCCCCGTGGTTATTGCCTTTTTTGCCACCCTGCTCTTTATGTGGTTCACCAATCGAGATAAGTTCAAACCCATTGATAACAACCTGGCCAAACTTTTTTCCGTTCAGCTACTCCTGGAAAAAATCAAGGTGGAGTTTCTCAACGTTCGAATAGATCAAAAACTCTTAATCAAGGGCTTGAGCTGCCTTATCATCGCAATTTTGCTCTTTGTAACCCAGACCGTCACCAAAATGTCCCCCGGGGTTGTGGCTGTTTTCATGGCCATGGTGCTATTCACCATCTCCGGTGTGGATGTGGAGCATATGCTCGAAGAGGTGGAGTGGAGTACATTGCTCTTCTTTGCCGGACTTTTCATCCTGGTGGGGGTTCTGGAACACAAAGGTGTCATAGAATGGGTGGCCCAAAAAGTCTTTTTACGAATTGGGGACAACCCCTATGTAATGGTGTTAACCGTGCTTTGGGTGTCCGGTATTGTATCGGGATTTCTGGATAACATTCCCTTTACCATAACTATGATCCCCATTGTTCACCTGATGCTGGAAGTGAACCCCATTCCCAACAATATTTTGTGGTGGGCATTGTCCCTGGGTGCCTGTTTTGGTGGTAACCTTACCATGATCGGGGCATCGGCCAACATTGTTTCCGTGGGCATGGCCAAACAGGCAGGTGTACACATCAGCTTTCTTGAGTTCATGAAGGACAGTGCGGCAATTACCATCATCACACTGATGATTGCCTCAGCATTTCTCACCCTCTATCTATGGATATCCCTATGAATGATAAAAATAGACAAAACATGTACAAACTGCTCCGAAACCTTGGCGATGTACAGGGGATTGCCCGGATGACGGTGCTGTCCTTAAACAGCTTCATTGAATCCATCCGCCAGTTGCAATGTACCAGAAAAGAGCTGCAGCCCCTCTATTTTGAGCTGGCTGAGGCCCTGAAAAGCTCCCAGCCCAAGATCATTCCCCTGATTCATCTTCTGGAACAATTTGAAGAGGAGATGAAACAGACCCTGACACCGGAAATGGGCCTGGAAGAAATCCGGGAAAAAACCATTGAAAGCCTTGAGGCAAAAATCAAACTATTCCAGGATAATGCCGCCAGGGTAACAGAAAATGGATTGAAATACATCAATAACCACGATGTGATCATTGTCCATTCTGCCAGCTCCGTGGTGACCAATATTCTGGTACAGGCCAAGGAGAAATGGAACAAACGATTTGAGGTGGTTATCCTGGAACACAACCGGGACAGGACCCGACAGATCATCCAGGCCCTGCGGGATGCCGACATTGAGCACATTGTGGCCCCGGCCTACGATCTGAGCCATCACATTGACCGGGCCACCAAAATGTTTCTCGGGGCTCTGACCATCACCTCGGATCGAAAGATTGTGGCACCTTCGGGAACGGCAGGTACGGTGGGTCAATGCCATTTAAACGGCATTCCCGTGCATCTTTTTGCCAACACCCTTCATTACTCCCACAAGGCGTCAACGGATCAGTACATCTACCAGGAAGAGGAAGATACCCAAAGCGCGAATATGGATTTTTCCATCACCACCCATTCCCATGATCTGGTGAGTCTGGATCTTATCAATCACATTGTGACTGAAAACGGTGAGACAAAAAAAGACGCCACTGCCAGTTGATGCAGAGGATTTATGATTTTAGCCCCCCCGGGGTAAAATGATTATAAAATTACCCGTTCCACAATTTATGTGAAACGGGTATTTTTTTTAGTATATCGGTATTCCAACATAGCCATTGATTCTTTCTTCTAAAACCGATAAACTTTTTAACTTTACACGCAACGAAATTCAACCCAAATAAACGGCACAACATGAGTAAAAAAATAAAACCCCAAATTCTGGCACCTGCCGGAGATCAGAATACCTTTCTGGCAGCCATTGCCGCCGGTGCAGATGCCATCTATTGTGGCCTTAAACTTTTTTCTGCCCGCATGGAAGCTGGCAACTTCAGCATGGACGAACTCTCACGCTTAAATGCCCTGGCCCGAACCAAAGGGGTCAAGGTCCATGTGGCATTCAACTCCCTTGTCAAGCATGGCGAAGAAGACAAGGTTCGGCGGCTTTTAACCAAGCTCAACAAATATGTGCATCCCCACGCCCTGATCGTCCAGGATCCCGGCGTGGCAGTCATTGCAAAAGACATTGGTTTCAATGGAGAACTGCATCTGTCCACCCTGGCCAACTGCACCTTTCCTGCAGGCCTTGATGCGGCAAAAAAGATGGGGATCACCAAGGTGGTACTGCCCCGGGAGCTGACCATTGATGAAATTAAAACCATGGCAGACAACACTCCCGATGACCTGGATCTTGAAACCTTTATCCATGGAGCCCTGTGCTATGGGGTGTCGGGAAGATGTTATTGGAGTAGCTGGTTTGGGGGCCGCAGCAGCCTCAGGGGTAGATGCGTGCAGCCCTGCCGGCGCATGTACCGCCAGGACAATAAACGGCAACGCTATTTCTCCTGTTTTGACCTTTCCGCCGATGTGCTGGTAAAGGTGCTAAAAGAGATTCCCCGGGTGACCACCTGGAAAATCGAGGGAAGAAAAAAAAGCCCCCACTATGTATTTTACACGGTAAAAGCCTATAAAATACTCCGGGATCATGGCCATGATCCCCAGCAGAAAAAAATAGCCCTGTCATTTCTTGAATATGCCATGGGCAGACCCGCCACCCATTATAATCTCTTGTCCCAGCGGCCCCAGAGCCCATTGCAAAAAGATGCAGAAACCGGCTCTGGTCTGTTCATCGGGCGGGTTAAAAAAAGCGAAAACACCCATTTCATCACCCGGGAATCCCTGTTGCAGGGGGATCTTTTGCGCATTGGATATGAAGATGACCGAGGTCATTTTGTGCAACGGGTGACCCGATCCATCCCCAAAAAAGGAAAATTGGTGCTTAATCCCGGTAAGGGCATCCAACCGGCCAAGGGAGCCCCTGTTTTTATTATAGACCGCCGGGAACCTGAAGTGAACGTGTTGATTCAGGATCTTGCCCACACCCTGGAAAAGTTCAGTTCCCCGGATATACCCCCCATGATCCAGGAGAAAGCCACGAAACCGTCCCCAGGCCGAAAAAAGCTCCCTTCGACCCACACCACGCTCCCCACGGCCCAGGAAATTGCTCTTTTTAGATCTCCTCCCAAGGGGCGGATTCAGGGAACCCCTGCCCGGTGGCTGGAGCTGAACACCGTGGAAAATGAGAGCACAAAAAAACTCAAGCAGACCTGGTGGTTTCTTCCCCCGGTGCTCTGGCCCGATGATGAAAAAAGATTAAAACAGGCCATTGATCTTGCCGTGCAGCGTCATGCCCGGCATTTTGTCTTAAATATTCCCTGGCAAATCGCCCTGTTTGACACACCGGCCAAGCTCAACCTCTGGGCGGGCCCTTTTTGCAATATTGCCAATGGCTCCCACCTGGAATGGCTCAAAACCATGGGGTTTTCCGGTGCCATTGTCAGCCCGGAATTAACCCGGGATGAGTTTCTCTGTCTGCCCTCTGTAAGCCCGCTTCCCCTGGGGGTGGTGGTGGAAGGAAACTGGCCCCTTGCCATTTCGCGAATTATTTCCTCTGATATTTCACTTGATTCTCCTTTTTTAAGTCCCATGGGGGAGTCATCATGGATTTCAAAAAGGGAGAACAACTATTGGATTTTTCCTGGTTGGCGATTAAATATTGCGCCCATGAAAGAACTTTTATACCAGGCAGGATACCGCCATTTTATCACCATGGAAGAGCCTGTAAACAAAGAAGTTACATTAAAAAAACGACCGGGGCTGTGGAACTGGGATCTTACACTTCTGTGATTTTAAAAAAAAACAGTTGACCTTTTGGTATTTTTTACATATGCATTAGTCACCATTTTTCTGAATGTTATAAAACAAGTAATTCCGCTTCAGTTTCAGGTGCTATAACCCCATATTATGGAGCTTTACTTTGAAAAAGAC
>Ga0208900_1000807_pt1 | contig 18499 bp, 13 predicted proteins | sample AntAceMetag02UKK_FD_184763 | JGI IMG/M metagenome (GOLD analysis project Ga0208900, IMG submission 184763) | Saline lake microbial communities from Ace Lake, Antarctica - Antarctic Ace Lake Metagenome 02UKK (SPAdes) (version 2) | ecosystem: Environmental > Aquatic > Non-marine Saline and... | reverse complement strand
TGGGGCCAGAGCCATATAGGGCTTCAGGTTGGTGTAGTCGATTGATGCAGTTACAGCCCCGGTTTTCCATTTTTTTGTTCCGGCCAAACCGGCACTAACCGATAATAACGAAATATTCAACTCATCTTCGGCGGGCATGTCGTTGGTGTTTAATTGTAAAACTGATGAAAGCGCCTGGCCATATTCAGCCGAGTATCCACCTGTGCTAAACACTGTTCCTTTAAACATAAACGGGTTGAAACGGCCGCGTGCTGAAGTTAATGGTGGCGATGAGTTATAGGGCACTTGTACCAACATGCCGTCAATGTAGGTTTGCGATTCCTCACTGCTGCCGCCTTTTACGAACAGCTTGCCAGACTCAGGGTTGATGCTGGTTCCGGGCAATGTTTGCAAAGCACCATAAACATCGCCCATTGCCCCGGCAGTTGTTACCATGTCGAGCGAACTCAAAGTAGCCGATCGTTTCTCATCGCCGGCTTCAAAAGTGCCTGCCGTTATGGTTACTGCTTTCATTTGATTAAACTTTTCTTTGAGGACAATTGTAAATGTTAGCGCCGGGCCTTCCAACAAAACTTTCTCCTCGAAGCCTTCAAATCCAATAAAGTCAACCTTAAGGGTTTGTTCGCCGCTTTCATCGGTTTTAAATTTAAAGTTCCCGTCCACATCGCTCGATATGCCATCATAAGTTCCCAAAAGGTAAACATTAGCGCCGGTAAGCACCTCCCCTTTCTTGTCGGTCACATTTCCCGAAATCACGGTTTGGGCTGATAAATTTATGGTGCCAACGAGATTTATCACAAAGATTATAGTAAGTATTTTAACAATTGTCTGCATTGTTTCATTGTATTAATGAGATGCAAAAGTGAATCAAGCAACTTTATAATAAAAATAAAATGGATTGAACTGTTGATTGGACTGACTGAATTGTAGGATTGAGTACTTCCACACACTCCATCAGAAAATATTATACACTATTTAGTGCTTCCTCCCCACCATATTGTAAAAAACTGTGGTCACGGGGGGCTCTCAAAGCCTGATGATGTATTGCAAAACGTGTATCTTTGACCCTGAATTCCCAGTACCTTTTCTCTAATATTTTGAAGTTATCAAATGCAACAAAATCAAGTATCAATTGAGAAACCAATAGTACAATCTACATGTGTAATTATCCCTACCTACAACAATTCCAACACATTAGGTGGAGTAATTGGTGATGTGCTTGGTTTCGTCAAAAATGTGATTGTTGTAAACGATGGTTCTACAGATGGCACTTCAGAATTACTTTCCAAAACTAAAAATATTGAAATAGTATCATACGCCGAAAATAAAGGAAAAGGCTATGCCTTGCGAAAAGGATTTGAATATGCTATTTCAAAAGGGTTTAAATACGCCATTACCATCGATGCCGACGGGCAGCATTTTGCAGAAGATATTCCGGCATTTTTGCAAATGATTCATGATAAACCCGATGCTTTAATTATTGGTGCACGAAATATGGATCAAGAGGGCGTGCCCAATACAAGTAGCTTTGGAAATAAATTTTCGAGTTTTTGGTTTTGGGTCGAAACCGGCATAAAACTCCCTGACACACAATCTGGTTTTCGCTTGTACCCTTTGGATAAACTAAAAAATATAAAATGGCTAACAAATAAATTTGAATTTGAAATTGAGGTGCCGGTAAGGTTAGCATGGCATGGAACAGAGATTTCGCATGTACCTGTAAAAGTGTATTACGCGCCAAAGCAAACGCGCGTATCGCACTTTAGGCCATTCAAAGACTTTACACGAATCTCCATCCTGAACACAATACTTGTTGCCATAGCTTTTTTCTACATTAAGCCACGCAATTTTTTCAGGAAAGTTTTTAGCAAATCCATTAAACAGCATTTCAGGGAGCAAATCAGCAATCCCGAACAAACCAACACCAAGTTGGCGTTATCGGTTGGTTTGGGTGTATTTATGGGGATTGTTCCACTATGGGGCTACCAAATGGTAACGGCGGTTTTTTTGGCTTACCTGCTCAAACTGAATAAAGTAATTGTACTCCTGAGTTCCAACATCAGCATCCCGCCCCTGATACCTTTTATTTTATATTTCTCGGTTAAAACCGGGGAGCTCATTTCGGGCATACACACGGGCATTAGCTTTCAAAGCGAAATAGGTTTTGAAACCATCCAATCGCTTATTGTTGTTTACCTGATAGGAAGTGTTGCGCTTGCGGCCTTTATGTCGGTGTTGCTCGGGGGATTATCGTTTTTGCTATTGTTTTTTTTACGCAGAAAAAGCATTTAGAATTTGTCATGAAATAAGGTACCCTTAACCATTCCATGCAAATTACAGTTAGCCGGGGTCTATTCATAAAATATTGATCTATGTTGCCGCATCCTTTAGGTGATAAATGATTGAAATTAGATGAATTAATTTTGTTTTTAGTAATTTTGGGCGCGATATTATTTTTATTAAAATGAAGTCTGGAACCTGTTAAAGCACCGTGCTTCCCGGGAAATCTCTTTAATTCTCTTAATTTACAATGGGTCAATTTTTTATTTATTTACATAATTTTTTAAAAGGAAAAAAATGGCTGCTGTCTTTGCTGGTGGTAGTTTTTCTTGGTTTGGTTACCTACTCGGCATTCAACATTAAAACGGATGAAGATTTTCTGGCTTTGTTTCCACAAAATGAAGAATTCAATAAATACAGTTTAGTACTCAGGCACTCATCCATTTCCGATAAGATTATTGTTTTTATTTCGGCTAATGATACCAGTGCTTCCAATAAAACCGATTTGCTGATAAAAAATGCGGATTTTATAGTTGAAAAAATCAACCTGGATTTTTCGCCTCAAATTAAGGAAATCAAGTACAAAATTTCGGACGATGAAATTTTGTTGATGTATGATTTTTTCTACGACCATCTTCCCTTATTTTTGGATGCATCCGATTACGAAAAAATATCCAAACGAATATCCGAAACCTCCATCGACACCACCCTGCATAATAATTTTCAATTGTTGATTTCTCCGGCCGGGATTGCGCTTAGGAAATTTCTTTTAAAAGATCCCTTTGGGTTTATCGGGCTGGCCATGGAAAAGCTAAACCAATTTCAGTTGGGCGATAATTTTACCATTGTCCAAAACCGGATTTTCTCGAAAGACAAAAACAGTTTGTTTTTCTTTATCAATGTTGCCAACGCTTCGGATACCCGCCAAATGGAAGCCCTTGTTGAAGGCATCGATGCTTTGGTTTCTGAAAAGGGTAATGGCGAGTTTCAGTTTCATTGTTATGGCTCTCCCATTGTAGCGGCGGCCAATTCGAGGCAAGTCAAAAACGATTTATACATCACCCTCACCATTACGCTGCTATTCATTTTTGTTTTCCTCACCTTTTACTTCCGCAATTTTCTTATTCCGGTATTGCTTTTAATTCCGGTAATTGTTGGTGCCGGATTTTCGTTGATCGTGGTTTATTTTGTGCGGGGGCAGGTGTCGGCAATTTCGTTGGGAGTGGGCTCCGTTTTGCTGGGCATCGGCATCGACTATTCTCTTCATTTTTTAACACATTACAAACAGGCAGGCTCCATCGCCGATTTGTACAAATCTATTTCTACCCCGGTTTTGATGAGTAGTGTAACCACCGCCGCTGCATTTTCGTGCTTGTTCATCATCAAGTCGAGCATGTTTCAGGATTTGGGGTTTTTTGCCGCCGTAAGTGTGCTCTCCACTGCTTTTGCTGCCTTAATTGTGCTGCCCATCATTTTTAGTAAAATAAAAATTAAGCATACCAAAAAAAGGCGGTTTATTTTTCCTGATAATATTTCGCGGTATAAACCTGAAAACAGCAAATGGCTGATTCTAACCGTTTTCCTACTTTCTATCATTTTTTATTTTACCGGCAAGTTTACTACCTTCAACGAGAATATGATGGACATGAATTACATGACCGATAAATTAAAGGAAGATGAAAAATATTTGAATAAAAAAACTGATTTTGTCTTGTCTTCGCTGTTCGCCATTTCGGAGGGCGAAACCTTTGAACAAGCTCTGCTGGCATCAGAAAAACTATCCGAAACACTTCGCGAAATGAAAACCGAGGGTACCATTGCCGGTTACTTTACCGTAAATTCCCTGGTGATATCGCCCGAATTGCAAAAACAAAAAATCCGGGATTGGAACTTTTTCTGGTCGGATAAAAATGAGTTGCTGATTTCATCCATGATCGAAAAAGGAAAAACCAATCATTTCAGGCCGGAGGCTTTCGATGAATTTAAAAACTTAATAAGCAAAACATTTACACCCATCCCGCTCGAAAAATTTAGTGGTTTAATTCACGCCTTTTTTGCAGATTACATCATCGATGATTCCGAAATTACGGCCATTGTAACAACAATAAAAACCGAATCGTCAAAAAAAGCAGCGGTTCACGAAAGGTTAAAATCCGTTAGTAGCTCCTTTTTAATCGATAGCCAAAAAATTACGCAGGATTTATTCGATGTCGTTAAATCGCAATTTAAAGCGCTGATCCTGTTTTCATCGCTCATCGTATTTATAATTTTATTGATAGCTTTTGGAAGGATAGAGCTGGCAATAATTAGCTATGTACCCATTGTGTTTAGCTGGGTGTGGACTATCGGGATAATGGGCCTGTTCAATATTCAATTCAATATTTTTAATATCATAATCTCGACCTTCATTTTTGGGCTGGGCGTGGATTACAGCATTTTTATTACCCGTGGATTGCTTTACAAATTGCAGTACAACCAGGATCATTTAGTAACTTTTAAAACTTCCATTCTTTTGTCAGGAATTACTACATTGCTTGGAACAGGCGTGTTGATTTTCGCCCAGCATCCGGCCATAAAATCCATAGCCCTGGTATCGGTAATCGGGATAAGCTCAGCCATCTTCATCACATTTACCATCCAACCATACTTGTTTAATTTTTTAACCTCCTACAAAGGAAAAAAAAGGGCCTTGCCTGTAACTTTTTATAATTTCTTTTTTTCGATCACTTCACTGCTCTATTTTCTGATTGCCACTGTTTTTTCGTTCCTCGTAATTATTCCATTAGTCAAAATTTTACCATTAACTACTAAAACCAAAAATCTAATTGCCCACCGTGTAATTCATTTTTTTTCGAAAACCGTGGTTTATTGGAATGTGCAACTCGCCAAGGTGCTAATAAATATTGATAAGCAAACTTTTAAAAAACCATCGCTTATCATTTCAAACCATCAATCATCATTAGATCTTGTTTTTCTATTGATGCTTCATCCCAGGATTGTAATTCTATCTAACAAAAATGCCTGGCGAAATACCTTTTATGGCCCGATAATCAGATTTGCTGGTTTTATTTATGTTGATGAAGGATTGGATGCCGTGGCCGAAGTTGTTGATCAACGAATTAAGGAAGGTTACTCCGTGTTGATTTTCCCGGAAGGAACCCGTTCGATTGATGGTAAAATCAAAAGATTTCACAAAGGCGCTTTTTATGTAGCCGAAAAATTAAACCTCGAAATCCTACCAATTATGTTGCACGGAGCTTATGAGGCCATGAGCAAAAAGGAATTTTTCCTGAGACGTGGACGGATTCATATACAGGTTTTCGATAAAATTAATTTGCGCTCCGGAAAATGGGGAACCAACAATTCGGAACATGCCAAAAATGTGGTGAAATTTTACAGGCAGGAATTCCAAAAAATTGACCTCGCCATAAAAGTTCCTAAGCGGCTTAAAGTTAACTTGATAAACCGATACATTTACCGTGGGCCGATACTTGAATGGTACATGCGCACAAAATTGAAACTGGAAAACAATTATAATATCATCAATAATATTGTACCACGAAAGGCGGTGATTACAGATATTGGCTGTGGCTATGGGTTTTTGCCCACCATGTTGGCCCTGGTTTCGGAAGAGCGCGAAATTACGGGAATAGATTATGATGATGATAAAATTATTACCGCTCAACATTGCACCGAAGATCTGAAAAATCTAAGCTTCAAGGTGGCCGATGCCGTTGGTTTTCGTGTTCCGCCAAGCGATGTGATAATTCTTAGCGACGTGCTGCACTATATATCGCTGCAAAAGCAAAAGCAATTGTTGCAAAACTGTTTTGAGGCTCTAAATTACAAAGGCGTAATTATAATTAGAGATGCTGATGCTGATTATAACAGGAGAACGATTGGGACACGATTGACCGAGTTTTTTTCTACGCGCATGGGATTTAATAAAACCGCCGAAGACCTCACCTTTGTTTCCGGAAAAATAATAGAAGATTTTGCCAGGGAACATCAGTTTAAAGTTGAACGCATTGACAATACCCGATTTACCTCAAATATTTTTTATATAATACGAAAATGACAGAATATGATTTTGTAATAGTTGGCAGTGGTTTGGGGGGACTTTTAACCGGGGCATTGTTGGGCAAAGATGGCTATAGCGTGTGCATACTCGAAAAAAATCCGGTTTTCGGGGGAAGCCTCCAAACCTTTAAACGCCAAGGTGTGGAGTTTGACACGGGTATGCACTATTTTGGGAGTTTTGATAAAGGACAATTTTGCTACAAGCTTTTTAAATATCTTGGTATTTACGATGATTTTAAACTGAAAAAACTCGACCTTGATAGATTTGATATTTTAAATTTTCAAGACAAAGAATATCCGTTTGCCCAGGGTTTTAATAATTTCATCGACAAACTTTCCACGCATTTCCCCGACGATAAGGATTCTATTTGCACCTTTATCGATAAAATTAAGGAGATAGGAAGTTCACAGGATATGTTTAACCTGATTGAAGACAGGAAAAACGACCCTTTTAATTTTAGTCCCTACTACTCCCAAAATGCCTACGACTATATAAGTTCGATTACCAAAAACAGTACACTGAAAAATGTTTTGTTCGGCTTGAACGAGCTTATTGGCGGGGGAAAGGAAAAAACCAATATGTTTATTTTTGGGATGACCTATTTCTCGTACCTGCAAAGCTCGTGGCGTTTTGTGGGAGGATCGTCTCAACTGGCAGATTTACTGCTCCAAAAAATTAAACACTTTGGCGGGGTCGTTCATAATAATACGGAAGTAGGCGAATTTGTGTTGGGAGACAATAAAAATATTGAAAGCGTTAACACAAAAAATGGATTGAAAATTAAGGGCAAACGTTTTATCTCGAATATTCATCCTGTCAATACGCTTGGCTTATTACCCGAAAACGTGATCAGGAAAGTTTATAACAAGCGAATTAGTAATATCGAAAATAGTGCTGGCATGTTTTCGCTTTACATTGTATTAAACGAAAAGAGTTTTAAATACATGAACTTTAACTACTATGATTTTCAAACAAAAAACACCTGGATTAACAGTGATATAAAACTCGAAAAATGGCCTCAGGGATATTGGCTGGCAACACAAACTCCTGACCAATACGCGGAGTATGCGAATGGTATTACGGTGCTCACCCCAATTGATCACAAGGTTTTCGGGAAATGGAAAAATACAAAGGTAGGGCATCGGGGTGCCGACTACGATAATTTAAAAACTGAACTTGCCCAACGCCTTATTAAACAAATCACCCATCGCTTTCCTGAGTTGAAACAAGCCATTAAAAGTTATTACACTGCAACGCCCCTCACCTACCGCGATTACCTCGGGTCGCCAAACGGAACAGCTTATGGTTTTATTAAAGATAGTGAGAATCCTTTTGGGACATTTGTTTTGCCCAAAACCCAAATAAAAAACCTGTTTTTAACCGGGCAAAATATCAACGGTCATGGAATGCTTGGCGTTTCCACGGGTTCATTGTTTACCATTTCCTTTTTTACTGATATCAAGGCAATCGTTAAAAAAATAAATAATGCCGGTTAAACGAAAAAAGTGGTTTAAAATCCTATTGATAGTAGTGCTAAGTTTTGTAGTTCTGCTCTGTGTTTTGTTTCCGGTTTATTACCGACTGGTGGTGGTTTACCCCCCAAACATCTACAACGAAAAAGCCTTGTTGCTGGAGCGGGACACACTTTCTGATACTTCGTTCCGCATCGCTTCGGATTGGCTTCGGAAAGATAGCAGCGGCTTGTGGGAAATGTACCTCTCGGGAAATCCTTTTGAGCTGGGTGTGAAAAATGGAAAACTCGCCTCCGAATTAGTTCAATACCAGGAAAAAGCATTCGTGGATTTGTTGCGCGAAAAAATCCCCAATGAATTTTATATTGGTTTCCTGAAATATTTTGTAGCCCTGTTTAACAGAAACCTCGACGATTGTATCCCCCTCGACTACCAAAAGGAGATTTACGGAGTCTCGCTCAGTGCCGGTTCCGAGTTCGATTTTATTGGAAGTAAATACCAGCGTATTTTAAACTATCATGCCGCCCACGATATTGGCCATGCCCTTCAAAACTTAAATATGGTGGCCTGCACTTCCTTTGGCGTTTGGGACGAATACTCGCAGGATAGCAACCTGGTAATCGGGAGGAATTTTGATTTTTATGCCGGAGATGCTTTTGCTGAAAATAAAATCGTGCTGTTTGTCCATCCTGATACAGGTTTTGATTTTGCCATTATAACCTGGGGTGGGATGATTGGCGCTGTGTCGGGGATGAATCAGCACGGGCTAACACTAACTTTAAATGCCGCCAAATCCGACATCCCTGCCAAAGCCAGTACGCCCGTTTCGATTATTGCCCGCCAAATTTTGCAATATGCAGCAAACATCGATGAAGCCTTCGAAATCGCTAAAAGTTTCGATTCCTTTGTTTCCGAATCCTTTCTTATTGGCTCGGCAAAAGATCATGCGGTTGCTATTATCGAAAAGTCGCTCGATACTACGGTTTTGTTCAGGCAGGAAAAAAATTACATTATTTCGACAAACCATTTTCAGGATAAGGCCTTTGCCGGTACAGATTTAAATATCCAAAATATTGCAAATCAAACATCCACCTATCGAATGGCAAGGGTTGATGAATTGATCCGGGAAAATATGCCGATTGATTATTTGAAAAGCGCTGAAATTCTGCGCAACAAAAAGGGTCTTAAAAATAAGGATATTGGTTTAACCAACGAAAAAGCAATAAACCAGTTAATTGCACATCATTCAGTAATTTTTAAACCCGAACAAGGCCTAATGTGGGTTTCAACCCAGCCCTATCAGTTGGGCAGCTACATTTGTTATGATTTAAACAAAGTATTTGATCGTTCTTTCCCCCCCGGGGTTTTTGGGAAAATTACAATAGATTCGCTTAATATTCCCTGCGATACTTTTCTTTTGAGCCAGGACTATAAAATTTTTCAGCTTTATAAAAACACTGTTTCCAGTGCAAAAAAGTATGAGCGGGAGCTTTCTCCGGACGAACTTAATGAATTCATCCATTCAAATCCAGAGTATTATTACACTTATGTTCAGCTTGGCGATTATTATTTCGAGCAGCAGGAATATCCAAATTCCTTAAAATTTTATAATTTTGCCCTGCAAAAAGAAATTTCGTCAAAAATAGAATTAGAAAAAATTTTAGAAAAAATCAGGCAACTACAAAATGATACCCGAAATTGAAACCCAAAGCCCGGAAGAGATAAAAAATTACCAGGAGCAGAAGCTTCAGGACTTATTGCCCTACCTCGCCAAAAATTCAAAGTTTTATGCCGAGATGTTCAGGGTGCATAAAATTGATATCCGAAGCATCAAAACCCTCGAAGACCTTCAACAGATACCGCTAACCGCAAAAACAGATCTGCAAACCAGAACCCGGGATTTTGTTTGTGTTGACACCAATAAAATAATCGATTACAATACCACCTCCGGAACCCTGGGCGATCCTGTAACTTTTGTCTCAACCGAAAAAGACCTACAACGATTGGCCTACAACGAGCATATTTCGCTGAGTTGCAGCGATGGTTCTGCCGATGATATTTTTCAACTCATGGTTACCATCGACCGTAGATTTATGGCAGGCATTGCCTACTATTTGGGCTTGCGAAAAATGGGTGCAGGCATGGTGCGGGTAGGCCCGGGGAATCCACAATTGCAATTCGATACCATTTCAAGAATTAATCCTACGGCCCTGATTACCGTTCCTTCTTTTCTTATTAAACTCATCGAATTTGCCGAAGCCCATGGAATAGATTACAATGCCAGCTCGGTAAAAAAAGCAATTTGCATTGGCGAACCCATCCGAAACACCGATTTTTCGCTGAATACGCTGGGGCGGAAAATTGTCGAAAAATGGGATATCGAGCTCTACTCCACTTATGCATCCACCGAAATGGCAGCAGCTTTTAACGATTGCAGCTACAAACAAGGTGGGCACCATCATCCCGAAATGATAATTGTGGAGTTTTTGGATGAACACAACAAACCTGTTTCTGCAAATCAGGCAGGAGAGCTGGTGATTACCACCCTGGGTGTGGAAGGCATGCCCTTGCTAAGATTTAAAACCGGTGATATCTGCTACCACTTCAACCAAGCCTGCAAATGTGGCAGAAATACAATAAGGCTTGGCCCTGTAATTGGCCGCAAAGAGCAAATGATAAAATATAAAGGAACAACACTTTATCCTTCGGCATTGTACGATATTTTGAATGATGTTGATTTTGTGGAAAATTACTTTGTTGAAGTTTTTACCGGAATCCTGGGTACCGATGAAATTTTGATAAAAGTGGGGTGTAAATCCATGAATGATACGCACGAAAAAATTTTAAAAGATCACTTTAGGGCAAAACTCAGGGTGGCACCACAAATACTTATGATGAGCCCGGAACAAATTTCAAAGCTGCAATTTCCGGGAATGAGCAGAAAACCACTTACTTTTGCTGATAAACGAGAATCATATAATTTTAACACTATATAATATTAAAAATGAAAAAACTAAATTTAGTATTTATCCCACTACTCTTTTCCGCTGCACTGTTTGCACAGGATATGAGTGAGGTTTTTCAATCAAAATCGGCCACCTGGTTCGGTTTCGACTATTCGGAAGCACTGTTTATCGGTTCCGAAGGTTTTACAAATCCTAAGGAAATTAAAGACAGGTATTTTAATTCCTGGAATTTGCTCGTTCAGGCTGAGTACAGTAAATATGATGTGGGGAAAGCTTTTAAAAAAGAAAATGTTGACATCTCCCTCGATATCGTTACAGCCCGAAACCTGGAAGTGCCCATTTTTGAGCGGGTGATTGACGACCAGGGTAAAGTTTTGCACCTGGATAAAGAAAAAGTGCAGGAGATCATAGGGAGCTACCAATTTGATGATAACCAACAAGGGCTTGGCATTGTAATGATTGTTGAGAGCTACAGCAAAACAAGTATTACAGGATATTATTTTGTAACCCTGTTCGATATCAAAACCAAACAAGTATTAATTACCGAGCGGATGAGTGGAAAAGCCGGGGGTTTTGGTATTCGCAATTTTTGGGCTAAATCGTACTATTATGTATTAAAAGAAATGCCAAGAAAATTAAAAACCTGGCAGAAAAAGTATGCTAAGTAGCATTTAGAAAAATATACGATTTAAGATTTTCCCATTGGGATGCCTATGGCATAGATTTAAGATGTTGGAGATACTATGCAAAATCTAAAATCTCCTCCAAAGGAGTCCTTCGGACGATCGTTAATCATTAATCTTAAATCAAAATAATAAATTACAGCACAGATATGATTGTAGGAGGCAGGGATTTATCATTAAGCGATTTTTACAAAGTCCTTTATCAGGATGAAAAAATCGAAATTGCAAACGAGGCATTAGACCGTGTACAAAAGAGCTTTACCTTTTTGCAGGAGTTTTCTGCCAAAAAGGTAATCTACGGAATCAATACGGGATTTGGGCCTATGGCGCAATTTGCCATCAACGACAGCGACAAGGTACAACTACAATACAACCTGGTTTGCAGCCATGCTGCCGGCACAGGCAAAGCCATTTCCGACCTGAATATCAGGGCAGCTTTATTGGTAATGCTAAATAACCTTTCACAGGGATATTCGGGCATACACAGCGATTTAATAAAACTGATAGCAGCCTTTATCAACAAAGGTTTGATTCCATTTGTGCCCGAACATGGCGGCGTGGGTGCCAGTGGCGATCTTGTGCAATTGGCACATATTGGCTTAAACCTAATTGGAAAAGGCGAGATTTTTTACAAGAACAATTTAAAATCGGCATCAGAAGTATTTTCGTTGGAAGGGCTCAAACCTTTAAAAATACGCATCAGGGAAGGGCTTGCCATGATAAATGGCACCTCGGTGATGACAGGAATCAGCCTTGTAAACGTAATGCAGGCAAAGCAGCTATTGAACTGGTCCATCGCAGCCTCTGCCGTGATTAATGAAATTGTGAACTCCTTTGGCGATTATTTCTCCGAAGAGCTCAACAGAGTAAAACGCCATCCCGGACAGCAATATATTGCCCAAAAAATGAGATGGCTAATCCAGGGAAGTGCGCTGTCGAAAAAGCGGGAAAATGAATTCTATAACGGAAATTCCGCACAAGAAAAATTTAAAACCCGGGTTCAGGAATTTTACTCCATAAGATGTATCCCCCAGATTTTGGGACCCATTTACGATACCATCCTTGCCGCCGAAAAACTTTTTATCAACGAAGCAAATTCAGTCCACGATAATCCTGTGGTAGATTTTGAAACCAAAAACGTTTACCATGGCGGGAATTTTCATGGCGATTATGTTTCCTTCGAGTCCGACAAATTGAAAATTGCCATCACCAAGCTTTCCATGATTATCGAACGGCAGCTTAATTTTTTGATGAACAATAAGCTGAACGAGCTATTGCCCCCATTTGTTAATTTAGGTACTCTGGGCTTGAATCTGGGAATGCAAGGCGTTCAATTTACAGCTACCTCAACAACTGCCGAAAACCAAACCCTTTCGTTTCCGATGTATGTTCACAGTATCCCCAACAACAACGATAACCAGGATATTGTGAGCATGGGCACCAATTCGGCACTTCTCACCCAAAAGGTAATCGAAAATGCCTGCCAGGTGATGGCCATCGAACTCATCGCCATTATTCAGGCTGTCGATCACCTGTCGATAGAAAATGATTTGTCAGAAAAAACCAAAAAAATATACGATGCCCTTAGGTTGGTTGTGCCGGTATTTGTTGAAGACACACCCAAATATAAAGAGATCAGGAATATGACTCACTACATCAGGAATACAAATATTGAGGATGTTTATTAAAAAACTACAATAATGAGAAATGCACTAATAACAGGTGGTTCAGGAGGAATAGGAAAAGCGGTTTGTATAAAACTTGCCGCCTCCGGGTTTCATGTAATAATTCATTATAACGCCAACCTTACTGGAGCTGAGGAAACTTTACAAATAATAAAACAAGCTGGCAACTCCGCTGAAATAGCACACTTCGATCTTTTGGATAAAAATACCATTTCAGGTTTTTACCATTCCTGGATTGCCGCCAACCCAGACAAGTATATTGATGTACTGGTAAATAATGCAGGCATTAGTGCCGACAACCTCATGGTTTTTATGAAAGACGAGGAATGGGAAAAAGTGATCGACATAAACCTCAATAGCTTTTTTTACCTTACCCGCCAGCTCATCAAAGACATGCTTATTAATAAATATGGCCGTGTGGTTAATATCGTGTCCCTGTCTGGTATCAAAGGCCTGCCCGGGCAAACAAATTATTCGGCAGCCAAGGCCGGGGTGATTGGCGCTACTAAAGCCCTGGCACAGGAAGTTGGCAAAAAACGTATTACGGTAAATGCCGTGGCACCGGGATTTATAAAAACAGCAATGACCAAAGACCTAAACGAAAGCGAATTAAGAAAGTTGATTCCCGTAAATCGTTTTGGCACTCCCGAGGAAGTTGCCGAAGTGGTTGATTTTCTCGCTTCCGAAGGCGCATCTTATGTTACCGGAGAAGTAATTTCGGTGAACGGTGGTTTATACACTTAATTATTGATAATCATTTTTTACTAAAAATCAAACAATATGAACAGGGTAGTCATAACAGGTACGGGTATTTATTCAACCATTGGTTTGAATTTGGATGAAGTTCGGGAATCGCTTTACAAAGGTGTTTCCAACATAGGTATTGACGAAGAACGGGTAGCTCTTGGATTTATCTCGCCATTAACCGGCGTAATTAAACTCCCTGTTCTCAAGGGTTTGATTCCACGCAGGATGCGTGTGGGCATGGCCGAGCCGGGAAAATATGCCTATATGTCAACGGTGGAAGCTATAAAAAATGCCGGCCTCGATGAAGAATATCTCGAAAAGAATAATGTGGGGATTATTTTTGGAAACGACAGCTCGGCCATTCCGGTTGTTGAGGCTGCCGATATTGTGCGAAGCAAGAAGGATACAACGCTGGTTGGTTCCGGATCGGTGTTTCAATCGATGAACTCTACGGTAACCATGAACCTTGCTGTATTATTCAAACTCAAAGGCATAAGTTTTACCGTTAGCGCAGCCTGCGCCAGCGGTTCACATGCCATCGGAATGGCTTACCACCTGATTAAATCCGGCTTGCAAGACACCATAATCTGTGGTGGCGCACAGGAGATAAACGCCATGTCGATGGGTAGTTTTGATGGCCTGATGGCTTTTTCGACAAACATCAAAGAACCCCTGAAAGCCTCGCGCCCATTCGATCGCGATCGCGATGGACTGGTGCCAAGCGGCGGTGCGGCAACCGTTATCCTCGAAAATTACGAAACAGCCAAAAAAAGAGGCGCGAAAATATTGGGCGAAATTGTAGGATATGGCTTTTCTTCAAACGGCGATCATATTACCGTACCCAACGTTGAGGGGCCGGCAGCTTCATTGGCCATGAGCCTGAAACAAGCCGGACTTATGGCAAAGGATATCGACTATATTAACGCCCACGCAACATCCACACCCGTTGGCGATAAAATGGAAGCCCAGGCCATTAGCACTGTTTTTGGAGATAAAACACCCTGGGTAAGTTCCACCAAGGGAATGACAGGCCATGAAATGTGGATGGGGGGAGCCAGCGAAATTGTGTATTCATTGTTGATGATGCACGATGGTTTTATCGCACCAAATTTAAATTTTGAAAATCCCGATGAGTTTTCTGCCAAATTAAAAATTGCCAACAAAACCATACATCAAAAAATTGATATATTTTTGTCGAATTCATTTGGTTTTGGTGGAACTAATTCATCCTTAATAGTAAAAAAAATATAGAAATAATAAAATGACTATGAACAAGCAGAAAATAATTGCTATTGTAAATGATTTTTTAATTGATGAGTTTGAGCTTGACCCTGAGCAAATAAAATATGAAACTTCACTTAGGGAAGACCTGGAAATTGAAAGCCTCGATTTGGTTGATATCATCGTATTGATCGAAAAGGAATTTGGCTTTAAAGTTGAGCCAACCGAAATTGTTAAAGTTACTACCATTGGTGAGCTCTATGATTTTATTGCCGAAAAAACAAATACCTCCAAAGATGCCTGAATGGTCAGGTAAATCCCGGGGAGGGTTTGCCGGATATAAAATATTCGTTCTAATTATTAAATACTTTGGGATTTCTGCGGCCTATTTCACCCTGCGCTTTGTGGTTTTGTATTTTTTCATTTTTGCTCCACGGGCGGTTAAATATTCATATTTCTATTTAAATAAACGCCAGGGTTTTTTGCCCGTAAAATCGCTGTGGTATGTTGGCCGGATGTTTTATAAACTGGGCCAGGTGCTGATCGACAAAGTGGCTTTTTTGTCAGGATCTAACACCCAGTTTACTTTCGACTTCGATGGCGAAGAGCACCTGCGCAAAATGGCCGAAACAACAGGCGGTATTCTCATTGGGTTGCACGCCGGCAATTGGGAAGTCGCCGGGCATTTGCTCCAGCGCATGAATACCAAAGTCCACATCGTGGTCTTTGCCAACGAACATCAGCAGATACAAGGCCTTTTGGCTAATATTAACACAAGGCAAAACCTGAATTTTATTGTTGTTAACCGGGATTATTCTCACCTGTTCCAAATTTCAAAAGCCCTCGAAAAACATGAAATAGTTGCTATACATGGCGATCGGTTTTTGCCCGGAACCAGAACTGCTACAAAAACATTTTTTTATGCAAATGCACGATTCCCCTATGGCCCGTTTTTGCTGCCTGTAAAATTTAATGTCCCGGTAAGTTTTGTTGCCGCATTAAAAGCATCCCCATCACATTATCATCTTTATGCCACCGAAAGTCAGCAGTACAATAAACCCAATACTTTGAGCGACAGAGACGATTCTGTTGATTGCATCATGGACAATTTTATAAATTTCGCCGAAAACATCCTTGTTAAATACCCGGATCAATGGTTTAATTTTTACGACTTTTGGGAGGATAATAAAAGGAAGTGAGCAGTAAGCAGTAGGCAGTCATCAGTAGGCAGTCTTTCTGAAGACTGAAGACTGCGGACTGCGGACTGAAGACTGTGGACTGGATACTGTGGACTGAAGACTGTGGACTGGATACTGCGGACTGAAGACTGAAGACTGTGGACTGGATACTGTGGACTGGATACTGTGGACTGGATACTGTGGACTGAAGACTGTGGACTGAAGACTATGGACTGAAGACTGTGGACTGAAGACTGTGGACTGAAGACTGTGGACTGGATACTGTGGACTGGATACTGTGGACTGAAGACTGCGGACTGAAGACTGCGGACTGAAGACTGTGGACTGAAGACTGAAGACTGTGGACTGGATACTGTGGGCTGAAGACTGAAGACTAAATATCAAGAAATTATTAAAATAAAATCCATGAAAATGGTAGGAGAACCATTTCTCATAACAAATACATTAAGCATGTCCCGAAAATTTGGATCAGATAATAAATCGGCTTTGCAGGCAAAGTTTGATGCTCAAAAAATTGCTTTTGCCCCCATCATGTTTCAGGCCGCCAAAGCTTTGCGCGATTTTGGTATTCTCGAAGAGTTGAAAAAAAGTAAGAATACGGGACTGAAAATCGATGACCTTTCCCGCCTTGTCAACTTATCCGAATATGCTGTAACTGTGCTCTTAGAAGCCGGACTGAGTTTGGAAATGGTGAAAGTTGATAACGATTTTTATACCCTGACCAAAACAGGCTTTTTTGTGTTGAGCGACCCCTTGACCATTGCAAATATGGATTTCGTGAACGACATCAATTACCAGGGCGCATTTTATATGAAAGAAGCGCTGAGCACGGCGAAGCCTGCCGGATTGCACAAGGTGTTCGGGGACTGGAAAACAATTTACGAAGCGCTTGAACACCTGCCCGGGCAGGAACGGAAGAGCTGGTTTGGCTTCGATCATTATTATTCAAATAAAGCCTTCGATGAAGTGTTGCCCCTTGTCTTTGCCAACAACCCCAATAACATTGCCGACCTTGGCGGAAATACTGGACGTTTTGCGCTGGCCTGTGCCAACTACTGCGATAGCGTAAAAACAACCATCCTCGATTTGCCCGGACAGTTGGATACAGCGCGGGAAGCCATAACAAGAAAGGGTTTGCAGGAACGCATCGGTTTTATTCCGCTAAATTTTTTAAATAAAAATGAATCTTTTCCCAAAGGTTTTGATGTGATTTGGATGAGCCAGTTTCTCGATTGCTTTTCCGAAGACGAAATAGTCTCCATTTTGAAACGTGCCAATGATGTAATGTCACCGGATGCAGAACTGTTTATCCTGGAAACCTTTTGGGACAATCAAAAATACCCGGCCTCAACTTATTGCCTGCACGCAACATCACTTTATTTTACCTGTATGGCCAATGGCAACAGCCGCATGTATCACTCGGATGATATGCGCAAACTTATTGACAAGGCCGGATTAACCGTTGTTGATGAATTTGAAAACATCGGCATAAGTCATACTTTGCTTAAATGTAAAATTAAATAATATGGAAGATCTTGACGTGTTGTCGCTGATTCCTCAAAAACCCCCTTTTGTAATGGTGGATAAATTGCTGTTTGCCGACGAAAAAAATGCCAAATCCAAGTTTACCATTAACGAGACCAATGTTTTGGTTCATGATGGTTCTTTTTCAGAGGCCGGCCTTATCGAAAATATGGCACAAACTGCTGCGCTACATGCCGGGTACCAGGCTTTACAAAGCGGGAAGAAACCTGCCCTCGGGGTAATTGGTGGTGTAAAAAATCTGCTGATAACACGATTGCCCAGAGTTCATGGATCCATTACAACTTCTGTTTCTGTTGAAAATGAGGTGATGAACGCGAAAATTTTGAAGGGACAGGTATGTTTGCATGATGAAGTGATTGCTGAATGTGAAATGAAAGTGTTTTTATTATAAAATTCGTAACTAATCAGTCGCCTCAATTTGAATAAATAGATTTAATTGAAAATGAATCAATAGCCCAGTCCTTCAGGTCAGGGATTGAATTGTTGAAATGATTTAGCCCCGCGATTCAGCCACGCCGCAGGCGTGGCGAAATCACGGGGCTGACATCTCCAAATTCAATATCCCCCGGGTTAACTCGCCTCGCTGGCGAAGCGGGAACCCGGGGATAGTGAAAAACATC
>Ga0208900_1000802_pt1 | contig 18599 bp, 12 predicted proteins | sample AntAceMetag02UKK_FD_184763 | JGI IMG/M metagenome (GOLD analysis project Ga0208900, IMG submission 184763) | Saline lake microbial communities from Ace Lake, Antarctica - Antarctic Ace Lake Metagenome 02UKK (SPAdes) (version 2) | ecosystem: Environmental > Aquatic > Non-marine Saline and... | reverse complement strand
ATTAAAACCATTATGCGGGATGATGTCTGCGTCTTAATCTTGTTAGTAGTGGTTGGTTTTGAACAGCCAGGAAAAGGAGTACTATTTTTGTATTGGAAGGAAATATGAATATGAAAAACTGACGTGGATCAATACGGGTATAACGGATAAAACAAATCCGTCCAAACCGTGAAAATCCGCGTCTAATTTAAATAAATTGACATTCTGATTTATATCTTGGACAAATAAAATTTAACTATTTGTGAAAACATCATTATCATGTTAGCAATAGTGACTTTTCAAGTGCCTAAGCACATCCCTAATTGAATGCAAAAGCTAGCACACGTCACCCTTGTTTGATACTGTAAGGACTATGCGTACTTAATAGGAGTACTTTTGCAAATTCGTTTTAAACAACCTAGAATAATATCAATGAAGGACATAAGAAATATCGCCATTATCGCTCACGTTGACCACGGTAAAACCACTCTTGTGGACAGGATACTCCACCAGGTCAAACTTTTTCGTGATAACCAGGATATGGGGGATTTAATCCTCGACTCCAACGATTTGGAGCGCGAACGTGGAATCACCATACTTTCAAAAAATGTATCCGTGAGGTATCACGATACTAAAATCAATATTATCGATACACCCGGCCACTCCGATTTTGGTGGTGAAGTGGAGCGTGTACTCAATATGGCAGATGGCGTGTTGCTGTTAGTAGATGCCTTTGAAGGGCCAATGCCACAAACACGTTTTGTGTTACAAAAAGCCATTGCTTTGGGGTTGAAACCCATTGTTGTAGTTAATAAAGTTGATAAGCCAAATTGTTCACCCGATGAGGTACACGAAGCTGTGTTTGATTTAATGTACAGTCTGGATGCTACCGAAGATCAACTTGATTTTCCAACTGTGTATGGCTCATCTAAACAAGGATGGATGTCGCATGACTGGAAGGAACCCACGACCGATATAAGTGCTGTATTGGATTCTATACTCAAACATATCCCTCCGGCAAAACAAAAGACCGGTACACTTCAAATGCAGATCAGTTCACTCGATTATTCGTCTTATCTCGGTAGGATTGCCGTAGGACGTGTGTCTCGTGGCAAAATTAAAATGGGCATGCCGGTTTCGGTTGTGAAAAGAGATGGCTCCATCACTAAATCTGTAATTAAAGAGCTGTACCGTTTTGAAGGATTGGGTAAGGAAAAAGTAAAAACCGAAATTGGTTCAGGCGAAATTGTTGCTGTGTTGGGTTTGGAGAGCTTTGATATTGGCGACACAATTGCTGATATAGATGCTCCTGAGGCCATGAAACCCATTGCTGTGGATGAACCAACAATGAGTATGTTGTTCACCATTAATAATTCACCCTTCTTTGGTAAAGAAGGCATTTATGTTACTTCACGCCACATTCGCGAACGTTTGTTCAAGGAAGTTGAGCGAAACCTGGCCATGCGCGTCGAAGAAACCGGTTCTCCCGAAAAACTGTTGGTTTTTGGCCGTGGAATTTTGCACCTTGCCATTTTGGTTGAAACCATGCGTCGTGAGGGTTATGAATTTCAGCTGGGACAGCCCCAGGTACTTGTTAAGGAGATTGATGGTGTGAAATATGAGCCTGTGGAAAGTTTGACAGTACACGTTTCAGAGGAATTTTCGGGTAAGGTCATCGAAATCGTTACCAAACGAAAAGGCGATATTGTAAATATTGAACACAAAAATGATAGGGTCGTACTTGAGTTTACAATTTCTTCACGTGGACTTATCGGCCTGACAAATCCCGTACTTACTGCTACCGAAGGTGAAGCCGTCATTGCCCATCGCTTCAAGGCATACGAGCCATGGAAAGGTGAAATCCAAAGTCGCCGGAATGGATCGATTATCGCGATGGAAACCGGAACCTCCATTGCCTATTCAATTGATAAATTGCAGGATCGCGGACGCTTTTTTATCCATCCCATGGAGGATATTTACAAAGGTCAGATTATTGGCGAAACCACCCGTGCAGGCGATATTGTGGTGAACGTTATCAAGACAAAGAAATTATCGAACGTGCGCGCATCCGGAACTGATGATAAAACATCAATTACACCGGCAACCAAGTTTTCGCTCGAAGAATCGATGGAATATATCAAGGGGGATGAATATGTTGAGGTTACCCCAAAATCAATCCGCTTGCGCAAAATCCTTTTGGAAGAGTATGATAGGAAGCGTCAGAAAAACAAGGAAGTTTAATAAAATCAAACTTCCTTTAAAAATGCTTCACCCTTGTGTGGGTTGAGGTATTGTAGCATTGCAATAAAGTGTGATATACTAAAACTCAGTACGAGTTTAGTTACCAAAATGGGAAAAGATTAACTTTTACAAACTTCTCCTGCAAGCCCCTTCAAATCCATCCCACCAAAGTTCCCGGAACTCATCATTAGCAGTGTTGCGTTTTTGTAATCCTGATCGCGTAAGAAATTTTCCAGTTCTGAAGAATCGGTAAATACTTGCAAATCCTTATTATCAAACCCTTCTTTCACATCTTCAACAGTAATGGGAGGAAGTTTTTTTAGGGCAATGGCATGTGGAGTGAAAAATACAACCGGAACATTTGCCCTGTCCATCGAACCTTTAAATTGCCCCAGGAAATTTTTGCTCAGGCTGCTGTAAGTGTGCAATTCCATCACAGCAACAAGTTTGCGTTCTTCATAAAGTTCTTTAGTTGCATTAATAGTAGCCTTTAGTTTTGAAGGTGCATGGGCAAAATCTTTAAAAACTGTAGTGGACTCGTTTCTTTTCAATAATTCAAGCCGATTGGCCGCGCCTTTAAAGTGCCTGATTGCCTCGTAAAATTCAAAATCAGATAATCCAAGGCCATTACAAACTTTCCGTGCCCCGTTCAGGTTAGTTAAATTATGTTTGCCAAAAACTTCAAGAGGGATAGGATCATTTATTGGATTATGTACCAGCGGATATAAAAATGCTTGCCCATCCTTGTATTTATAAGTTGGGGTTCCGTAAGGTTCTATATCTAATGGCGCATCAGGATTAGTATCAATAAAGCATTCCATCACCAATTTTAGTAACTCATCATCATCTTTGTAATAAATCAAACTTCCACCCTGTTCGATGGAAAGCATGAACTTTTTGAATTCATTCAGATATCCTGAATATTCCGGGAAAACGTTGATGTGATCCCAGGCAATTCCGCTGATGAGCGCAATATTGGGTTTGTAGTGCAGGAACTTAGGTCTTGGGTCAAGCGCAGAAGTAAGGTACTCATCACCCTCGATAACGATGATGGGGGCATCCGACAATCTGACCATAATATCAAAGCCTTCAATTTTTGAACCCACCAGGTAATCGAAATCCATGTTGTGGAATTTCAGCACATGCATAATCATAGAGGTGATGGTAGTTTTGCCATGACTACCGGCAATCACAACCCGCTTTTTGTTTTTCGATTGCTCGAACAAGTACTCCGGGAAGGAATAAATCTTCAATCCTAGTTCAAGTGCGCGGTCTAACTCTGGATTTCCGGGTTTAGCATGCATGCCCAGGATGATGGCGTCCAATTCAAATGTGATCTTTTCGGGATGCCAGCCAAATTCCTGAGGGAGTAAGCCATGTTTTTCAAGGTTGGCTTTTGCCGGATCAAAAATTTCATCATCCGAACCTGTGACATTGTAGCCTTTTAGTTTGAGTGCGATGGCAAGGTTGTGCATTACAGCACCCCCGATGGCGATAAAATGGACGTTCATATTTGTTGGGCGTTTAGTGTTAAGCGTTTTAATGTTTAGCGTTTAAGTTTCCATTTCTTTATTACAGAATCATTAATGTTTGAGTTCCTCTGCAAAATGGGTTTTAGCCACAAATGCACAAAATCACTAAATTTCACCAAAATTAATTAATAGCTCTCTTTTTTTAGTGGTCTTTTGTGTATTAGTGTTTTTGTGGCAATTCTTATTTTTTGTCTTTTCAGAGCAGTCTCCGAAATTAGATGTTGTATATTTATTAAACCATATTATTTTCGAAACAAAGGAATTAAAAAAAAGGACAGCTCACACCCTGTTCACTGTCCCTTTAATTTCTTTAAATCGATTATCCCTTATAAAAAGGAAGCTTTACAATCTTAGCCTTGAGTAATTTTTTTCTTACTTTGATATAGATTTCACTGTCAAATTTTGTAAATTCGGTTTTGATATATCCCATCCCGATTGCCTTCTTTAAGGATGGCGACATAGTACCTGAAGTAACTTCACCAATCACATCTCCATTTTCATTACAAATTTCGTAATGCTGCCTGGGGATGCCTTTGTCGATCATTTCAAAACCGCGCAATCTTTTTTGTGGGCCATCATCCTTAATTTTCTGATGATGTTCGCGCATGGTAAAATCGTTGCCATCAACAAATTTGGTAATCCATCCCAACCCGGCTTCAATGGGGGAGGTAGTATCGTTGATGTCGTTGCCATATAGGCAAAATCCCATTTCCAACCTTAAAGTGTCACGGGCGGCAAGTCCAATGGACTTGATGCCAAATTCAGCACCTGCTTCAAAAATGGCATTATAGATTTTAGCACCATCATCATTGGCCATGTAAATTTCAAAACTGTTTTTCTCGCCGGTATATCCAGTTGCTGACATGATTACATCGTCAACACCTGCAAATTTCATCTTTTTAAAAGTGTAATAAGGAATCTCAGTTAAATCAACATCAGTGAGCTTTTGCAATGTCTCCATCGCTCTTGGCCCTTGCACGGCAAGCTGGGCAATTTCATTGGAAGCGTTGTACAAAGTTGCCCCAACATCATTCTGACTGTTCATCCAGGCCCAGTCCTTATCAATGTTGGAAGCGTTGATTACCAAAAGGTAGGTCTCACCATTAACACGGTAAACCAAAAGATCATCTACAATGCCACCTTTGTCATTTGGGAAACAGGTATATTGTATTTTACCATCTTCCAGTTTGGCCACATCATTGGATGTGACTTTTTGCACAAATTCGAAAGCCTTTGGGCCTTTAACCCAAACTTCTCCCATATGCGAAACATCGAAAACCCCGACGGTGGTCCTCACAGTTTCATGCTCCGCGTTAACTCCTTCAAACTGGACAGGCATGCTATAACCTGCAAATTCAACCATCTTGGCCTCAAGTGCCTGATGCATCTTTGTAAAAGCTGTATTTTTCATTAATAGTTTTGTTTAGTTGTTTATTTGACGGCAAAAGTAAAAAATTGCGTTTAAAAGTTTCTTTTGGTAGTATTAATAATTTCTAACAATCTTTGGGCTTGTCGAAGACCTGGCAGGTTTTAAAAACCTGTCAGGTCTCAGTAATCGAAAAAAAAGCCTGCAACGGAAAATTGTTGCAGGCTTTTGCATTATGAACATTTATGTTTGTTAATTTTCCATGATCCTGCCCATTGTGCCTGAAATGACCTCCATTGAGAAAGTTTTTGTAGGAATTTGATTCTCTCCGGATTTCTTTTTATAAACGAGGGTAACTTCTGACTGTCCTGCAGCAATAGTTTGAAACCTGAACAAATATTTTCCTTCTGCTCCTTCATTGTCATCAGATGCTGTAAACTCTGGTTCACCTAACTGTTTGATTATTTCTTTTTCAAAATATTCTACCTCCCAAATAAAACCCTCGGATGGATTTCCATCTAATTCAATCTCAAACGGGTCATCAATTCCAAGGTCTATTTTTGTCCCATTATCCTTTTCAGAAAATGGTTTGGCGCATGATGCCATAAACATAGCAGCAAGGAGGATAAGAACAAGGGAATAGGTTTTGTTATTCATTTTCTTGAAATCATTGTTTATTTTAAAACTTCATTCACCAGTTTCGAAGCATCTTCAAGGGCAATAGCAGAGTGTACTTTCAGTCCTGATTCATCAATCAGTTTTTTACCTTCTTCGGCATTGGTGCCTTGCAGGCGGACTATGATAGGAACTTTGATGTCACCGATATTTTTGTAAGCGTCAACAATGCCCTGGGCTACACGGTCGCAGCGGACAATACCTCCAAAAATATTTACCAAGATGGCTTTTACTGTTGGTTCTTTCAGGATGATCCTGAATGCCTCTTCAACGCGTTTTGCATTGGCCGAGCCACCCACATCAAGGAAATTTGCAGGTTCACCACCCGACATTTTTATCATATCCATGGTTGCCATGGCCAATCCGGCACCATTGACCATACAGCCAACATTGCCATCCAATTTCACATAATTCAGGTCGTAACGGCTGGCTTCAACTTCAATGGGGTCTTCCTCGTTGAGGTCGCGCATTTGCAAAATATCGGGATGCCTGTAGAGTGCATTGTTATCAATTGCCACTTTTGCATCCACGGCACAAATCTGGTCGTCCGAAGTTTTTACCACGGGGTTTATTTCAAATAGCGACGCATCTGTTTCTTCGTACGCTTTGTAAAGTGCCATGGCAAATTTCACCATGTTTTTAAAAGCTGTTCCACTCAGGTCGAGGTTAAATGCAATTTTCCGTGCCTGGAAAGGTTGTAAACCTACCTTTGGGTCGATTTCTTCTTTAAAAATCTCATCGGGAGTTTCTTCGGCAACAGCCTCAATGTCCATTCCTCCGCGTGGCGAATACACGATCATGTTCCTGCCGGTTTTGCGATCGAGTAACACGCTCATGTAAATTTCGCGAATGTCGGAAGCCCCCGGATAATAAATATCCTGTTGGATCAATACTTTCCTTACCAGCTTCCCTTCAGCAGAAGTTTGTGGGGTTACCAGTTGCATCCCAATGATTTGGTCAGTTATTTTTTCCACATCCGCAAGGCTTTTGGCCAGTTTAACCCCGCCACCTTTGCCTCGTCCACCGGCATGTATCTGGGCTTTGACCACCCACATTTTAGTACCTGTTTTTGCTTGTAAAGTTTTTGCAGCTTCAACGGCTTGTTCCGGCGATTCGGCAACAATGCCCTGTGGAATGGCGACACCGTATTTGCTGAGCAGTGCTTTTCCCTGATGTTCGTGTAAATTCATCTATTTTGTATTAATGTTATGTCAGTAATTTTTTGAATGCGAAAATGTGTCAATGATAAAATGCTTAAATGCTAAAATAATCCTATCTATCACGCCATCCTTTTATCATTTAATCCTTGCATCATTTAATCATTGTTTTAAAAGGCCGCGAAATTATCAATTTTATGTGTGGATAAAAATAGGAAGCAATATACTAAAACAGGAATTTGTATGATGACGGAATAAAATTATTGCTTTAAGGTAAGGCAATTCAATACAACTGTGCTTTTTACCCTCGGATGAACCGGATGCTTCTTTTAACAATTTTTACATTTTTGTTGGTGCTTGACCTGTAGTGTTGAGCGTTTGGTGTTTTGAGTTTGGCGGAGTCAGCAGTTTGGCAGTTCGCAGTCTTCAGTTCTCAGTTCGCAGTCCTCAGTTCGCAGTCTTCAGTTCGCAGTCTTCAGTCTTCAGTTCGCAGTCCTCAGTTCGCAGTTCTCAAAACGATTACCGACGACTGAAAGGAGCCCGCATGGGTTACCGATTATGCCGAGCTATGCTCGAGCATGCACGAGGCTTTGCCTCGGCACCGATAACCGACCACCGACATCCATCGAACTTCCGTCTTCTGTCTTCTGACTTCCTATTAACACTTACCGATAACCGATAACCGATTACTGATAACCGATCACCGACATCCATCGAACTTCTATCTTCCAACCTCCAACATCCGTCTTCCGTCACTCGTCATCCTCCCCCAAAAAACCTACTTTTGCAAAAACTAAATCAATGATCCGAACTGAAAACATACACAAATCATTTGCTAGTCTCAAGGTGCTAAAAGGGATTGATCTGGAAATCCGGGACGGGGAAATTGTTTCCATCGTTGGTGCTTCAGGGGCAGGTAAGTCAACGCTGTTGCATATTCTTGGGACCCTCGACCTGGCGGATAAAGGCAAACTCTTATTTGATGATGTTGATGTGAATGCCTTGTCCGAAAAGAAACTTTCAGATTTCAGGAATAAAAACATTGGTTTTGTATTTCAGTTCCATCATTTGTTGCCAGAGTTTACTGCCCTCGAAAATGTTTGCATCCCGGCATTTATTGCCGGAACCTCCAAATCGAAAGCCGAAAAGCGGGCTATTGAATTGTTGGCTTATTTAAAACTTCAGGACAGGATGGATCATAAACCTGCCGAGCTTTCGGGTGGTGAGCAGCAGCGTTTGGCCGTGGCCAGGGCTTTAATCAACGAACCGTCCATTATTCTCGCTGACGAGCCATCCGGCAACCTCGACTCAAAAAGCGCCGTGGAATTGCACCAGTTGTTTTTTGATCTGCGAAAGCAATTCAATCAAACTTTTATCATCGTTACCCATAACCAGGAATTGGCCAATATGGCCGACCGGAAACTGACCATTGTGGACGGGGTTATTTCAAATGCGTGAATGTGAGAATGACTGAATGATTGAATCTTTGAATCTTTGAATTCTTGAATGCAAGAATGCATGAATGAGGGAATAGTTGGTGCTCCCGACTTTCCATCGCCCGCAGGACATGGAAACGTCAACAATAAACAAGTAAAAATTGTTGGAAGGGATGCCAGCCCCCTTGGGGATAGCGGCCCTGGGACTGATCAAGAGATGTCAGATGTCTGATGTGCGATGTCAGATTTTTGATGCCACTTACTAAATATCTCATATCAAAAATCACACATCTGACATCTTATTTCTTCCTCTCATTCCACCACAACCTTCCCCCGTTCATCCAATCCATCTTTATTAAAAATCCTGTAAACATAAGCTCCTGCCGGGAGGGATGAAATATTGATGCTTTGGTAATTTGAGCTAAACTGTTTTTCCAATACTATTTTCCCACCTATATCCATTATCTGAAAGCTGGCTTTTTGGTAAACCTGGCTGAATTCTATGTTTACAAAATCTCTGGCCGGATTTGGGTAAAGGATGGCTTCGGTCATTTTTATTTTTGTTCCGTTTTCCCTAATTCCAGTAAGCAAGCCCTCGCTGTCGGTTTTCATCAGGAAAACTTCCTTGATGTCTGGGGAAGTTGGCGGTGTTGGGCTGTAGGTACCTAACACAACTATTCCACCATCCGGATGGGCTATCATAGAATATGCTTCGTACATCCCATCCTCGCCAAAAAGATATTTCTGCCAAATAAGGTCAAGGTCCGGGCTCAGCTTAAAAAGCATAATTTTTGTTGGCTCGTATTGAACATTCATTGGTGCATCTAAGTTATGTGTTGAACAAAGTATTAGGTTTCCATCTGCTAAAGTATCTAAAGCATTAAAATGGGCTACACGTGAAGCCGAATCATCATTGCAATTAAAGATAAATTGATTCAGCACATTGCCACTTAAATCAAGTTCGTTCACCATGGAGCTAAACTCAAAATTAATAGCATCCAATTTGTTGGATACAACATACAAAGTGGAATCGGTTTTCCGCAATACATTATAAGAAAAGATTGCTTCTTCAGGTATTGGGAATTGTGAAACTACTGTCATGTGAGGGTCAAATTCAGTAAATACTCCCAGGGCATTTAAGGTTGTCATCAAGTCAAAAGAAACTGTAAACAAATTTTCGGAGCCTGGAGATAAGTAGAAATCAAAAGGGAACAGTAGTTGTCCGGTTGTTGAGGTATGGTAAGCTGAATGATGTTTAACACCGGATAATCCAATTTTGAAATAGCTCGGCGACTCCCATTGCCCAATAGTTATTTGGCTCAAAACATGAAATGTAGTATCCCTGTAAATTACCTTTCCTGGTATTAGGCGGTTACATGACAATCCATCAAATCTATATTCGTGGCTATCAAGTACCTTCAGTTGCATATCCAACTTACGTAAAGAGATAAATGCATCCGGGTTTTGCCCTTCACCAAAAAGATATATATGATTTTCGACTTCCAGCAATTGTGTACTTTCATAGCGCTCGTTATTTGTACTGGTAAAAGTCCATTCATTAATAATATCACCCGTATAGTCTAACTCATAAACTGAGCTCCAACTATCATTATTTTTTTTGTAGTACGAACAAAACAGCATATTCCCATCTGACTTAACTAAAACATCCCAGGGTTTATGAAAATTTTCGTCGCTAATTTGGGTATAGAAAGTTTGTTGGGGAAATGCCTGAAAAGCAATAATTACAATCGTTATTGTGATAAACATTAATTTCTTCATATTCATATGGTATTTTAGTTTTCTTAATTCTCAGCCAATAATCTAATCTATCCTAACTCTTGAATTTTATATCATTCACTTTATCTCTGGTAGTCTTGTTATTGCATTCTGACTAACGTAAAAGTTAAATATTGATTTTCAGTTGTTTATATTTTAGTCAATTTGACCATTTCTCTAATCATTTTAGCTGTCCAATTTTACGTTAGCAAAGGGATTTAATAAGAACTGTAAAAATAGATAGCTTATTTTCAAATCTATTTTGGAGGTTCTTATGTGGGGAATGCCGCACAACCGTCCGCAAATATGGCTCTCAGCCGCTTACTTGCCGGAAGGCTTTTAGAGTTTCGTACGACCGAAGGGAGTCCGTATGGATGTTTCCTTTTCTATTCATTTTTCCAGACGAACACTTATTAATCTCTCTGCTTAATAATCAATTGCTTGTAAAATACATTTTGGCCCTTACCTACCCATAATAAAAGTGGTGATGCTACAGATGACAAATGTGCAGGAATTTGGATTGTAACTTCATTTGTGAAGTTTTCGAAATGCTGTTGAAAAACCTCCCTGCCGTTGATGTCGAACAGCTTAACATCCAGGGCATGGGTAATTGGGGTGTGAGGAACCAGTGTAAGCGTATTTCCTGTAAGTGGGTTTGGGTAAATTTTGAACGTGGGTACTGCTTCCCTATCTTCAATACCTACCCACTGACATTCGCATTCTTCGTCGGTGCCGAGGCAATAATTAATTAGCATGTAGCCCCATCCTTTATTATCCTTTGACCCCAAACCCCATTCAAATACGCCAAAATCAGAACCAATGCCCTCGATAAATCTGCCATTAAACTCATGTAATATTTTTCGTTCTTCACCATAAATGTAATCATAATCTATATTTCGGATTATATTAGGTCCAGTCCAGTTGGTTAAACATGTATTCATTGAATCTCCAACATTTAAATTAAAGTCGTACAAAAGTATTTCTTCATTTTCAGGGCACTCCCAATTTGGGTTATCAAGATATATTGCATAAACTTTTTTGTTTGTGGTATCATCGCGCACCAGCCTTGATAAAAATTCGTATTCAATGTAGTGATAGATAGAATCCGTGATTTCACGGAAATATACTTTTTTATAGGTAATGTCATCCAAAATAGTATCCCCTCTAACCACGTATTGGTAGTGGTCAGTCTCAGCCCATGGAGGATTATTTATGTCCCAAAGTCCTACCCACCAATGCGCTCCTTCAAGTGCCAGAGGTTTGTATGAGTATTTTTGGGCGATTGTAGAAGTAGTGCAAATCATGCCTAGGCATACAATAATTAGAGCTGTTTTTAGAAATGGTATTTGTTTTTTCATGTTGTTTAAATTTTTGTTAAAGATAGAAATTATCAATAGTTTGTTGCGGCAGGACGTAAAACATCCTGGCCTTGGCGTGGGATTTTTGCCTATGGTGGAAATACCTTTCTCGAAAATGCCTGGTTAAACCCGGGATAGCTGTTCTCTTCTCTTCTCTTCTATACAAGCTAACCATCCACCAATAAAACGATGGCAATTCACGTAGGTTTCGGATTTAAATAAATAGCGACTGGAAAATAGACTGAAATAATCAGTACAGCAAAAACATTGATATGTGGGGGTAAAAATCAATTTTTTGGTTTTTGATGTACCAAAGATAAGAAGTAATTCGATTTAAATCGAATTTTTAACATTCAAAAAAATACAATGATTCCGTATGAAATGTTTAAGGTTGTGTAGGTTTTACTAAATAGTGTTCATCTATAAAGTCAGTGTTTTTGCGTTGCCCCGGCATTTATGCCGGGGAATAATAAATTCAACACTCGCCTCCCCCGCCTTTTCGCTGACACTGCCGAAGGCAGTGTCAGCGAAAAGGCGGGGGTTATTCATTAATTCAATTCAACCCCCGGGTTGAAACCCGGGGCCATGGATATCTCAAAATACCAACTTTATGGACACGCACTAAATAGTGTCTATTCATAAAGTCGAGTGTTTGTTCTATAAGGTTCAAATTCAAGCCTGCCTGCCGGCAAAGGCAGGGCGTGTGAAAAATTCAAACCGCAAAATACTAATGTATTTGAGGATTTGGATTTTGAGCAACAACGCAGAAGTTGGACTTTATAGACGAACACTAAGTAACAATAAATTCGCCCCTTCGCTGTTAATAGTAAATTGTTGTTTTGGGTAATCAGCAATTTTTTTATTCGGGTAGTAAGAAATCAATTTGAAACAAGCGCACTGCATGCCATTCGTAAAAGTTTTACGCACTTTCAGTTTTATAATTTTCTTGTTGGCATTTTGTGTTCAGGTTTCTGTTGCACAGGATGCCCAGGCTGACTATAACCAAAAGCTTAACGCTGCCGAGAAGCTCTATTTCGAGAAAAGCTATGATGCAGCCAAAAATGCCTTCCAGGCAGCACTTCAAATTAAGCCTGACGAGAGCCACCCGAAATTACGCATCCGCGAAATTGATAAACTGCTGGGAAACAGTGGTGGCACTTCCCAATATGGCGAAGCAATAAAAGAAGCTGACGCCTTGTATGATGCCGGGAAATACACGCAGGCGCTTGAAGCCTATAAAATTGCCAACGAAATCGACCCTGAGCAAGACTATGCCACCGATAGAATTTTGGAAGTTTATGAACTGATAAAGAGAAATGAGAATGCCGCTGAAAGCTATCAGAATGCACTTGATAGGGGAACCCAATTATTTAAAGATAAAAAGTACCAGGAAGCTAAAGCTGAATTTGAAGATGCTTTGAGTATCAAACCCGGCGAGAAGTATCCAAGTGATAAATTGGCAGAAATCAGTTCATTCCTGACAATACAAGAAAACTACAATGTTGCTATTGCAAAGGCAGATGAGTTTTATGTGAACCAGGAATATGAAAGTGCCAAAGCTGCCTATCAGGAAGCGTCGGGTATAAAACCTGATGAAGCTTATCCAAAGAGCATTTTAAGCAGGATTGATGAATTGATTGCCAAAAGGGAAGGGGAGGAGCAAGCCCGGCAGCAGGGATATGATGATGCTATTGCCAGGGCGGACGCTGCTTTCGGGGATGAGGATTATCTTATAGCGAAAGCATCTTATGAGGAGGCCGCAGGATTTAAGCCAACTGAATCGTACCCAAAAGCCAAAACTACTGAAATTGATAATTTGCTTGCTGATATTGAGTCGAGGGATCAGCAGTATGCCCAGGCTATAGAAGTTGCTGATGAGCTTTATGGAGATCAGGATTACCAGCAGGCACTGGAACCCTACCAGGTAGCCTCTCAATTAAAACCTGACGAAAATTATCCCTTGTCTAAAATATCAGAGATTGAAAATCTACTGGCAGAAAAAGAGATAGATGGATCCTATCAGGCGTCTATTTCTGCAGCGGATGAATATTTTGATAACGAGGACTTCGTTAAAGCCCAGTCTGAATACCAAACTGCTTCCGGCCTAAAACCCGAAGAAGATTATCCAAAAACCAAGCTGACAGAGATTTCTTCATTATTAGCTGGTCTTGCAGAAACAGATGCAGCCTACGAAACTGCCGTAACCAACGCCGACCAGTTTTTTGCTAATGAAAATTACGAACAGGCCCAGGCCGAATATCAAACTGCTTCTGGTCTGAAATCCGAAGAAGAATATCCCAAATCAAAACTGACAGAAATTTCAGTTTTGATGGCCGGAATAGCTGAAACGGATGCGGCCTACCAAACTTCCATCACCAACGCCGACCAGTTTTTTGCTGATGGATCTTATGAGCAAGCTCAGTCTGAATACCAAACTGCCTCCGATCTGAAATCCGACGAAGAATATCCAAAAACAAAGCTGACAGAAATTTCAACCTTGTTGGCCGGCATCGCCGAAAAGGATGCAGCTTACCAAACTGCAATCACCAATGCAGATCAGTTTTTCGCTGATGAAAATTACGAACAGGCTACTGCGGAATACCAAACTGCATCCGTTCTGAAATCCGAAGAAGAATATCCAAAAACAAAATTGACGGAAATTTCAGCTTTGTTGGCCGGAATCGCTGAAAAGGATGTAGCTTACCAAACTTCCATCACCAATGCCGACCAGTTTTTTGCTGATGGATCTTACGAGCAAGCCCAGTCTGAATACCAAACTGCCTCCGGTTTGAAACCCGATGAAGATTATCCCAAAACAAAATTGACGGAAATTTCAACCTTGTTGGCTGGAATCGCCGAAACAGATGCAGCTTATCAAACTTCCATCACCAATGCCAACCAGTTTTTTGCCGATGGAAGTTACGAACAAGCCCAGGCTGAATACCAAACTGCTTCCAGCCTGAAACCGGAAGAAGATTATCCCAAATCAAAACTGACTGAGATTTCTACACTATTAGATGGACTCGCTGAAACGGATGCAGCCTACCAAACTTCCATCACCAATGCTGACCAGTTTTTCGCTGATGGAAGTTACGGGCAAGCCCAGGCTGAATACCAAACTGCCTCCGGTTTGAAACCCGATGAAGATTACCCGAAAACAAAGTTGACGGAAATTTCAACCTTGTTGGCTGGAATCGCCGAAACAGATGCAGCTTATCAAACTTCCATCACCAATGCCAACCAGTTTTTTGCTGATGGAAACTACGGGCAAGCCCAATCTGAATACCAAACTGCTTCCAGCCTGAAACCTGAAGAAGAATATCCGAAAACCAAACTGACGGAAATTAGAGCCTTGTTGGCCGGACTCGCTGAAACGGATGCAGCTTACCAAACTTCCATCACCAATGCCGACCAGTTTTTTGCTGATGAAAACTACGAGCAAGCCAAATCTGAATATCAAACTGCATCGAATCTGAAACCCGAAGAAGAATATCCAAAAACAAAACTGACTGAAATCACCGCACTTCTGGCTGGCCTCGCCGAAACGGATGCGGCTTATCAAAGTTCAATCACCAATGCCGACCAGTTTTTTGCCGATGAAAACTACGAGCAGGCCAAATCTGAATACCAAACAGCATCGAATCTGAAACCCGAAGAAGAATATCCCAAAACAAAACTGACAGAAATTTCAACTCTGTTAGCCGGCATTGCTGAAACCGATGCAGCCTACCAAACGTCCATCACCAACGCTGACCAGTTTTTCGCTGATGGAAGTTATGAGCAAGCCCAATCAGAATACCAAACTGCATCGAATCTAAAACCCGAAGAAGATTATCCAAAAACAAAACTGACAGAAATTTCAGCCTTGTTGGCCGGAATCGCTGAAACCGATGCAGCCTACCAAACGTCCATCACCAACGCTGACCAGTTTTTTGCTGATGCAAGTTACGAGCAAGCCCAGGCTGAATACAAAACTGCATCCGGCTTGAAACCCGAAGAAAATTATCCCAAAACAAAACTGACTGAAATTTTGACCCTTCTATCTGGCATAGCCGAAACAGAGGTGGCGTATGAAACTGCGATAACCAATGCTGATCAGTTATTTGACACGAAAAATTACGATCAGGCAAAAACCGGCTACCAAGCTGCATCAGAAATTAAACCTGATGAATTGTATCCAAAAGCGAAAATCCGGGAAATAAATGATTTGATCTTGAATGCAGAGCAAGCCGCATTGGCTTTGAAACAGGAATACGATGGCTATGTTGCAAGTGGCGATTTTCAGTTCGATGCAGAGAATTACCACGAAGCGAAAACGGCATATTTGGGGGCAGCAGATTTATTTCCTGAAGAAAAATATCCCGAAGAAAGGTTAAAGGAAATCAATAGCATCCTTGCTGCAGAGTTGGAGCGTGTGCAAAAAGATTACAATCAGGCAATTTCGGAGGCCGACCGTTTTTACAATTCAAAGGTCTTCGATAACGCCATATATTATTATAGCCAGGCTGCCGGTATTAAGCCCGATGAAAGCTATCCACGCGACAGGATCAATGAAATAACAAAGCTGATTGCAGCAAATGTTGTGGTTGATGTGGTAAAAGGTCGCGAAATGATCGATGACAATGTTCTGAAAAAATATGACTTCAACCCTGTGTCACGCGTGGGCCGAAAGGAGAGCTACATCGTCGTAAAGGCTACCAATATGAGTGACAAAGATTTTAGGCTATTTTTGAATTATGGAAAGGATGGCGCCAAAAACGGTGGTTTTGTTATCAATATCCCAAAAAGCAGCAACCAGCGCGATTACATTATCAAAGTTGGCGGCCAGTACAAATGGGTGAGCAACGATAACAACTGGCTTTCCCTGCAGCCTGAGGGCGGGTCAATCCAGGTTTCCTACATCCAGGTTTCGCAGGAGTAATAGCTTTTAAAAATCTGTTATTTCTTCCATTCCTCCAACACTCCCTTTGTCCACCGTAGCTTTAGCGTAGGTGGAACTCTCCAACACTCCAATATTCCAGTCTTCCATTCTTCCACCATTCCAATATTCTACTATTCCATTTTTCCATTCTTCCATTCTTCCATTCCTCTCTTTTTGTTTTGGGCGGCTGCGGGCCTGCCTAGCCGGCAAGGCTGGCTTTCCGTTATAGCCGGCTTGTGCCAACTATGTGTTTGTAGGCGGTACGTGGTCTTCCTTGCTCCTCCGCTAAAGCTTCGGCGCACGCGGACGTCAGCCTCCGTCCGCCAACAAGCCACATCAGTTGCCACTTCGCCGGGCTGCCACTTCAATCCCTGCCGCGGGTTCCCGCATGGTATCAGTTTACTTTTTCAACTTAAGCATTGTGCAAGGGTTCGCAGCCCTGACGAAGGAAGGGATAGCAACCCTGGTTATATTTTTGTCGTTCGAAGGATATTGATGTAAAATTTTATAACTTAGCTAACCAATTCATTGATTTGCAAATCATCAAATTTATATTCTTATGAAAAAATTTACACTTCTCCTTGCAATCATTATTCAAAGTTTATTCACAGTGGCACAAACTCCTCAGGCCATCAATTATCAGGCGGTAGCACGTACAGTGAGCGGCGATCCTATCGTAAATCAGGACATTACGGTTAAGCTTAGCATTTTGGAAGGTAGTGCAAACGGCACCCCGGTTTATAGCGAAGTGCATGATGCCATAACCAATAGCTTTGGCTTGTTTACTTTGCAAGTGGGCAAGCCAGGGCTTGTACTTACTGGTGATTTTGAAGACATAGCCTGGGGAGTTAGCGATTATTTTGTTGAAGTAGAATTGGATGAAAACGGTGGTATCAGCTTTATTCACCTGGGCACTTCGCAAATACTTGCGGTACCATATGCCCTCTGGTCCGAAAACACTGCAAATCCCGAAGATGCCGATGCTGACCCCACCAACGAACTCCAAACCCTTGCCGGGCAGGATTATGAATTATCACTTTCACAAGGAGGCGGTACGTTTAATACCGGTATAAAATCCTACACCCAGGCCGAAGTTGACGCCATGGCTCCCTACAACGGCCTTACCGTTCACAACGCCACAACCAACTGCATCAACTACTACTACCTGAACAACTGGTTTGAAGCTTGCGGAACATGCACTCCAATGCCCAGCATTGCCATGGCTGGCGATGACCAGGTTTTTAACGATGAAACTACCCAGGCCACCCTTGCCGCCAATACCCCAGAACAGGGGATCGGATTATGGACCGTAGTAAGTGGTGAGGGCGGATATTTTGAGGATAATTCAAACCCAGTCTCCCTTTTTACCGGCCAGCATTATGTTGAATACACCTTGCAATGGGCAATCTCCACGGCTTGTGACACGACTACCGATGAAGTAAATGTAGGCTTTACCCCTTGGCTATGCGGCCTGCCTTTTTTCGACAATCGCGATAGCAAAACTTACCAAACTGTACAAATTGATGACCAGTGCTGGATGGCCGAAAACCTTGCTTACCTGCCTGTTGTAAGCCCATCTTCTGATGGCAATAATATCGTCCCGTATTTTTATGTTTATAATTACCAGGGGACTATTGTTGCTGAAGCTATAGCAAGCGATAATTATCAAAATTACGGTGCACTTTACAATTGGACGGCATCACTTTTTTCCTGTCCTGCCGAATGGCATTTGCCCACTGATGCAGAGTGGGCTGTATTAACCGATTATCTCGGTGGCACAGTCGTTGCTGGTGGGAAAATGAAAAGTATCCGTACAGACCCTGACCCACACCCACGCTGGAATTCTCTAAATATCGGGGCCACCAACAGCAGCGGTTTTTCAGGCTTTCCGGGTGGCTACCGCGACATCGATGATGGAACTTTCTACGATTTGGGCATCGAGGGTGTCTTCTGGAGTTCTACTGAGTACGCCGCAGCTTCGGGTGCCTGGGTTCGCAAACTAGGCAATGGTAATAATGATGTGAACACAAGCATCGCTATTAAGAGTTCTGGAAATTCTGTGCGTTGTTTGAGAGATTTATAGACTATTTTGTTATTTGATTATACGCCGGTAGGCGGACGGGCGAAGCCCACTTACCTGTTTCCGCCAAAAGCAGCG
>Ga0208900_1000801_pt1 | contig 18612 bp, 14 predicted proteins | sample AntAceMetag02UKK_FD_184763 | JGI IMG/M metagenome (GOLD analysis project Ga0208900, IMG submission 184763) | Saline lake microbial communities from Ace Lake, Antarctica - Antarctic Ace Lake Metagenome 02UKK (SPAdes) (version 2) | ecosystem: Environmental > Aquatic > Non-marine Saline and... | reverse complement strand
ACGATTCGGGCATTCCAGGTTCAAGCACATTCTGACCCTTTACAATTTTCTCGTACATGCGGGTTCGACCGGTCATGTCATCGGATTTTACGGTGATAAATTCCTGGAGGGCATGGGCGGCCCCATACGCCTCCATGGCCCACACTTCCATCTCTCCCAATCGCTGTCCACCAAATTGGGCTTTACCACCCAAGGGTTGCTGGGTGACCAGGGAATAGGGACCAATGGAGCGGGCATGGAGCTTGTCATCCACCAGATGATGAAGTTTAAGCATATACATAATGCCCACAGTGATGGGCTTATCAAAGGGCTCACCCGTTCTTCCATCATAAAGAGTGGATTGACCCGATGAATCAAGGCCGGCAAAGGAGATAAGTGATTTGATCTCCTCTTCCGAGGCACCGTCAAAAACCGGCGTGGCCATGTGTACACCGTTTTTGTAATAATTAGAAAACTGCACCAGGGCTCGGTCATCCATCTCATCAATGGTCTTGATGAAGGCTTTTTCATCTTCATGTACCAGTGGCGGCATGGGGGTATCCAGGGTATAATGGGTTTCAAAATCAAAATCTTTAATATCTTCCACCCCGGTGACCTTCTTTTTCAACGGCGGTGTGGTAAATATCCGTTTCAACCTCTTCTTGAGTTCATCGTGTTTTTTCTCCTCGATGAGGTCTTCGATCTGTCGCCCCAAGCCCCTGGCAGCACACCCGAGGTGAATTTCAAGAATCTGTCCCACGTTCATTCTGGATGGCACCCCAAGGGGATTGAGCACCATGTCCACGGTGCGACCATCTTCAAAATAGGGCAAATCTTCAATGGGAAGAATCCGTGACACAACCCCCTTGTTTCCATGGCGGCCCGCCATTTTATCCCCCACAGAAAGCACCCGCTTCTTGGCCACATTTATCTTAATGAGTTTTAACACACCCGGAGGCAGATCATCCCCTTTTTCAAATCGATTCACCTGACGGTTAAAATGATCTCTGGAATCCTGGATCTGCTTTTCAGCCCGCTCCAGAATATTCTGGGCCATTTCTGTAACATTAGGATCATCGACGGCCAGAGCCATGAGATCTGAAACAGACAGCCCCTTCAATGTGCCGGACGTCACTGGCGTACCCGATGGTATGAGAACCCGTTTACCCCGTTTTAAATGGGTGGATGTCGTGTGACCGGCCAGAATTGCCTCAAGTCGTTCCCAGACATATTCCGTGATGATGTTGATTTCATCATCCCTGTTTTTTTCCAGGCTTTCAATTTCATAATCTTCAATGTTCCGGGTGCGATCATCCTTGGGCATCCCCCTACGGGAAAAGACCTTGGCATCAATGACAATACCTTCTACACCCGGTGGCACCCGGAGAGAGGTATCTTTCACATCTCCGGCTTTTTCACCAAAAATAGCCCGGAGCAATTTTTCCTCCGGTGAAAGCTGGGTTTCCCCTTTGGGAGTCACCTTTCCCACCAGAATATCACCAGGTCTAACCTCGGCACCCAGGCGGATAATCCCACTCTCATCCAGATCTTTTAAGGCATCTTCACCCACATTGGGAATATCCCGGGTGATCTCTTCTTTACCAAGCTTGGTATCCCTTGCCACCACCTCAAACTCGTCAATGTGGACAGAGGTGTAAACGGCGTCTTTCACCAGCCGCTCGCTGACCAGAATTGAATCCTCATAGTTGTATCCCCCCCAGGGCATGAACGCCACAACCACATTTTTTCCCAGGGCCAGTTCACCAAGGTTGGTGGAGGGGCCATCGGCAAGAACCTGATTTTTTTTAACCTTCTCCCCCCTTTGAACAATGGGACGATGGTTAAAACAGGTGTTCTGATTGGATCGGACAAATTTGGAGCAGGTGTAGATGGAAACCAAATTGGAGGCGTCCTTATCATCGGCATCCATATTTTTAATGACAATGCGCTTGGCATCCACATCCACCACTTCACCGGCTTCATCAGCAACAATGGAAACACCGGAATCCCTGGCAACAACCCCCTCAATACCGGTCCCCACCAGGGGGGCCTCACTCTGGATCAAAGGGACTGCCTGGCGCTGCATGTTGGAACCCATGAGAGCCCGGTTGGCATCATCATTTTCAAGAAAAGGAATAAGAGAGGCAGAAACTGACACCAACTGATTGGGAGACACATCCATGAACTGGATTTCATCCTTATCCACCATTTCAAAGTTACCCTCCACCCGGCAGGTAACCTCGTCCCTTAGAAACCGGCCATCCTCGTCAATGACGGCATTGGCCTGGGCAATGGGATGCTGCTTTTCTTCAAAGGCGGACAAATGCCTGATCTCCCGGGTTGCCTTGCCATCACCGGCAATGCGGTAGGGAGTTTCCACAAACCCGAACCGATTCACCCGGGCATAGGTACAAAGGGAAACAATCAGACCAATGTTGGGTCCTTCAGGGGTTTCAATGGGACAGATCCGACCATAATGGGAGGGGTGTACATCCCTAACCTCAAAGCCTGCCCTTTCCCGGGTCAATCCCCCCGGTCCCAGGGCGCTGAGACGGCGTTTATGGGTGGTTTCAGAGAGGGGGTTGGTCTGATCCATAAACTGGGAAAGCTGACTTGTGCCAAAAAATTCTCGCACAACAGCGGAAACCGGCTTTGGATTCACCAGATCATGGGGCATCATGGCATCCACTTCCTGCATGCTCATGCGTTCTTTAATGGCCCGTTCCATGCGCACCAGCCCAATGCGATACTGGTTCTCAAGCAATTCTCCCACGGCCCGCACCCGACGATTACCCAAATGGTCAATGTCATCCACAGCACCCTGGGTATCCTTGAGTTCCGCCAGGGTATAAGCGGTGAGCAGAATATCTTCTTTTCTGAGAGTTTTTACCTGAATCCCGGTGTTCACTCCCAGGCGGTGATTCATCTTCAAGCGCCCCACATCAGACAGATCATAGTAGGCAGACTTGAAAAACAGATGATCAATAAAATCCTGGGCCACTTCAGGGGTGGCGGGGTTCCCCGGTCTGAGGCGGCGGTAGATCTCTATCAATGCTTCGGATCGGGAGGTAACCTTATCAACGGAAAGGGTTTTTCTCATGGAATCAGAACTATAGGAATCCACATAGAGAATACGAAAGGTGTCCCGACCCAGTTGAGTTATTGTATCAAGAATCTCCTGATCAATGAGATCCCCTGCCCGGACAATCTGCTCGTCGGTCATGGGGTTCACAATGGCCTCGGCAAAGCCCTTGCCATAGAGTTCTTCCTGGGCAATGGGAATGTACTCAAGCCCGGCAGTCTGAAGCTGTTTCAAGCTGCGCTGGGTAAAGAGTCTTCCCTTTTTCACCGCTATTTCATCCGTCCCCGGCACAAGCACATCATAACTTGCCCGCTGACGTTTCAGATGCTGGGGAATAAACTCCTTGAAAAAAAGACCCTCCTTGAGGATAATTTTTTCTTTTTCATAAAAAAAGCTTAAAATATCTTCGTTGGTATATCCAAAGGCTTTAAAAAGAATGGTCACTGGAAATTTCCGGCGACGGTCAATGCGGATATTGACAATATCCTTGGGGTCAATCTCCATATCAATCCAGGAGCCCCGGACAGGAATAATCCGTGCCGTATAAACGATTTTACCCGATGAATGATTTTTCCCTTTGTCATGATCAAAAAAAACACCGGAAGATCTGTGAAGCTGACTGACAACAGCGCGCTCTGTTCCGTTGATAATAAAGGTTCCACGTCGGGTCATCAACGGGATGGTTCCAAAATATATTTCCTGCTCTTTGATGTCCCGGATGGTGGTAACACCCGCCTCTTTATCAACATCATAGACAGCAAGTCTAACCCGGATATTCACGGGAATTTCGTAGGTCATGCCTCTGCTGATACACTCCTGGATGGAGTGTTTTATCTCACCAAAGGAATAGGACACATACTCAAGGGAAGAGGTTCCGGTAAAATCCTTAATGGGAAAAACGGATTTAAATACCGAATGTATTCCTGTGTCCTCTCTGTTTTCAGGAAGGACATCTCTTTGTAGAAAACGTTCAAAGGAGGTGCGCTGCATTCCGATGAGATCCGGAATTTCAACGACCCTGCTCTTACTTCCAAACTCTTTTCTGATGCGCTTGTGTGCCAGAAGGCTCCCGGTCATGGTATCTCCAAATAATGGTTTATTATAACCGTGAAAGCGGAGACAGAGTCTAAAAGACCTTGCCTCCGCATCGTGTGAGTGCAAATTACATTTTTTTCAGATACTTACATAGCAGGCATTTTATTTCACAGTTACCTGTGCACCAGCACTTTCAAGTTGTTCTTTAACTTTTTCAGCTTCTTCTTTGACAATACCCTCTTTGACTGCCTTGGGGGCACCGTCAACCAGGGCTTTGGCCTCTTTCAAACCCAGACCGGTGATGGCACGAACTTCTTTAATGACAGCAATCTTCTTGTCACCGGCAGCTTCAAGAACCACATCAAACTCTGTCTGCTCTTCGGCAGCTGCTTCTCCAGCAACCGGAGCAGCCATGGCCATGGCCATTGGGGCAGCAGCAGAAACACCAAATTTTTCTTCAAGTTCTTTCACCAGCTCAGAAAGGTCAAGAACAGTCATGTTTGCTATGAATTCTACAACATCTTCTTTGGTAACATCACCCATTGTTTATCTCCTTAAAACGCGCAAGGCGTATTTTAACATATATATATTTTCAAAAATTAAATAAAATTTTAAGCAGCTTCTTTCTGCTCTTTGATGGCATTTACAACATTTAAGAATGCTGAGGGAACGCCACTGAGGACACGAACCATGGAAGTGGGGACTGCATTCATGGCGGACAGAACCGTAGCAAGCATGATTTCTCTTGAAGGCATGGTGGCCAGGGCTTCAATTTCATCCATGGACAGCACTTTGCCGTTCATGGCAGCGGCCTTAATCTCAAGTTTCTTATTGTCCTTGGCAAATTTAACCAGAACTTTTGCAGGCGCAACCGCATCATCCTTGCTGGTGATTATGGCATTGGGGCCTTTGAAAGCATCGTTAAGTACCGATACGTCAGTTCCCTTGGCCGCCATGGAGAGCAATGTATTTTTCACAACCTCCATGCTGGCGCCTTCTTTTCGAAGTTCAACCCGCAATGCGGTCATGGCCTCAACATCCAACCCCTTGTAATCCACAAGCAGCATAATCTGGGTTTCTGCCAATCTGGCATTCAAGCCCGCAACCAATTCTTTTTTTTCAGATAAGTTCAATATTCAAACACCTCCTTCCCAAACGTTAATTTTTTCAGGGGTGCCAACTGTGCCAAAACATAATGCTGTCTCGGCAGGCCGGCATCGCCGATTAGACACAAAGCAAGGCTTTATGCACCTACTGTCTTGGACAGGCAAACAGTAATTTATTTTTTTATTAAAGCACAAATAAAATTTTATTTAATTAAAACAGGATCTATTTTGACACCAGGCCCCATGGTGGTGGAAACGGTGATATTCTGGACGTAGGTTCCCTTGCTGGCAGCAGGCTTCAGTGCCACAATTTTTAGGATAAAAGCCTTGACATTTTCAACCAATTTTTCAACACCAAAGGAGGCTTTTCCCACAGGAGCGTGGATAATACCTGCTTTTTCCACTCTGAAATCAATTTTACCTGATTTAAGCTCCTCAATGGCACGGGCCACCTCAAAGGTAACTGTACCGGTTTTGGCATTGGGCATCAATCCTCTTGGCCCCAACACACGGCCAAGCTTACCCACGGTTCCCATCATATCGGGCGTGGCAATGGCACGGTCAAATCCAAACCATCCCCCTTTAATTTTTTCCACAATCTCTTCGTTGCCAATGAAATCAGCCCCTGCATCCAGGGCCTCTTTTTCTTTTTCACCCTTGGCAAACACCAGAACCTTAACCTCTTTACCCAGACCGTTGGGAAGAATCACTGTCCCTCGAACCATTTGATCGGCATGTCTTGGATCCACACCCAGCTTCACTGCAACATCAACAGTTTCGTCAAATTTTGCAAAGGATGAAGAGAGTGAGATCTCTATAGCTTTATCAAAATCATATCGTGCTTGCCTGTCGATCTTTTTCATTACTTCCGTATATTTTTTACCATGCTTAGGCATCTTATATCACTCACTCCTTGAATAACAGTTAAACAACCTCTATCCCCATGCTTCTGGCGGTTCCGGCAATAATATTAACAGCAGAGTCAACATCATTGGCATTCAAATCTTCCATTTTTATATTTGCAATCTCCACCAGTTGATCCCGGGAGACCGTTCCTACTTTATTACGATTAGGTTCACCAGAGCCCTTGGCAATATTGGCCGCTTTTCGAAGCAGCATGGAAGCTGGCGGGGTTTTGGTTATAAAGGAAAATGTTCTATCCTGAAAAACGGTAATAACCACCGGGATAATCGAGCCCGCATCGTTGGCTGTCCGGGCATTAAATGCCTTGCAAAAATCCATTATATTCACACCATGCTGACCCAGAGCTGGACCAATTGGCGGAGAGGGGTTGGCTTTTCCTGCCACAACCTGAAGTTTAATCTGCGCCATCACTTTTTTTGCCATCTTCTTTACTCCTGACACACACGTTAATGTTTCTAAGTTTTATACTTTTGTCACCTGGACAAAATCCAGCTCCACAGGTGTTGCCCGGCCAAAAATACTGACCAGCACCTTCACCTTGCCTTTTTCCGGATTGACCTCTTCCACGGTTCCATTAAAATTAACAAAAGGACCATCGGTCACCCGGATATCATCTCCAATTTCGAAAAAATATTTAGGCTGGGGTTTGGATTTCCCAAGTTCCATGCGCTGGATAATATCGGCAGCTTCTTTTTCACTGATGGGCGCAGGTCTGTTTTTGCCCCCCAGGAACCCGGTCACCTTGGCTGTGGATGTAACGATATGCCAGGTTTCATCATTGAGCTCCATGTTCACCAGAATATACCCGGGGTAAAATTTCCGAGAAGACTCTTTCTTCTTGCCGTTGACGAGTTCAACCACATGTTCTGTGGGCACCAGGACTTCGCCAAATTTTTCAGAACATCTTGCGTTTTTAATCTGGTCTTCCAGCGCCAGTTTTACTTTTTGCTCATAGCCTGAATACACATGAACCACATACCATTTGAGAGACAATTTCAACTCCCTATCTTATGCCAGAACAATCTGAACAAGCTTGGACAAACTGATATCCACCAACCCGAGAAACGCGCCAAGAATAAATACCAGGATGATAACCACAAGGGTGGAACCAGCTGTTTGCTTACGCGAGGGCCACGTCACCTTCTTTAATTCCACACGAACCTCCCTTAAAAACTCCATTCCTTTTTGAATGAAATTGGGATCTGAAGGAACTGCGGCTACTGCCGGACGGCTATCCCCACGTTTCTGAACCGCTTTGACAGGAGGCACTGCCGAACTGTTATTTTCGCTGGCTGGCACTCCTGGAGATGTCTCACGTTTTCGAGCCTTTTCCGATGATACTTTCTTTTTTTGCAACCGTGCCATAGCGCTCCTGATTAAATACAGCGTTGAGCTCACAACGAGCTGTATTTTCTATCTTAAATTCAAACAATTAAACCATAATCCACAAACAAGAATGGCAGGTCAGGAGGGAGTCGAACCCCCAGCATCCGGATTTGGAGTCCGGCGCTCTACCAATTAGAGCTACTGACCTGCATTAACAAACAAAACTGAACAACTAACTCGATTCTATTGCATCAGCACGCAACCGCCTACTTGGTCTCTTTGTGCAGGACATGCTTTTTGCAGAATCGACAATACTTCTCAAATTCAAGTTTGTCTGGTGTTGTTCGTTTATTTTTTGTCGTTGTATAGTTCTTTCGCTTGCACTCTGTACATGAAAGCGTAATATTTACTCTTGCCACAAGAAACTCCCTTAGATTCTATTCGATAATTTCGCCAATAACACCTGCGCCAACGGTACGACCACCCTCTCTGATGGCAAAGCGAAGTTCTTTCTCCATGGCAATGGGGGCAATCAATTCCGCAGAAATGGTTGCATTATCACCAGGCATGATCATCTCAACACCTTCAGCCAAGCTCAGAATACCCGTAACATCGGTGGTTCTAAAGAAAAACTGGGGACGATATCCACTAAAAAATGGGGTATGACGCCCGCCCTCTTCCTTGCTCAGGCAATAAATTTCCGCCTTAAACTTGGTATAGGGCTTAATGGAGCCAGGCTTTGCAACGACCTGACCTCTTTCAACGGCATCCCGCTTAGTTCCCCTCAAAAGCAGCCCAACATTGTCACCCGCCCGCCCTTCATCAAGGAGCTTTCTAAACATCTCAACGCCGGTGCAAATTGTCTTGGTGGTCTCACGAATCCCCACCAATTCGACCTCTTCACCCGTTTTAACCACACCACGCTCAATACGACCCGTCACCACAGTACCGCGACCAGATATACTAAATACATCCTCAATGGGCATAAGAAAGTCTTTATCTGTGTCACGCACGGGCTCTTCCACGTAGGAATCCAGCACACCCAAAAGCTCAGCAATACACTTGGCATCCTCACCATCGGGATCATCACACTCCAAGGCTTTCAGAGCAGATCCTCTCACAATGGGCGTATCATCTCCAGGGAAATCGTATTTATCCAACAGCTCCTGGAGCTCCATCTCGACCAACTCTATGAGCTCTTCATCATCCACCATGTCGCATTTATTCAAAAATACGACTATACTGGGAACACCCACCTGGCGAGCAAGAAGAATATGCTCCCGGGTCTGGGGCATGGGACCATCATCTGCACTCACCACCAGAACCGCACCGTCCATCTGGGCCGCACCGGTGATCATATTTTTAATATAATCCGCATGACCCGGGCAATCCACATGGGCATAATGACGATTGGCTGTCTCGTACTCTACATGTGCCGTTGCAATAGTAATCCCTCGCTCACGCTCTTCAGGGGCCTTATCAATCTCGTCAAAGGGGACATATACACCATGCCCCGCAAGAGCTGCATGTTTGGTAATCGCAGCAGTAAGAGTGGTTTTTCCATGATCAATGTGACCAATAGTTCCAATATTGACATGCGGTTTGGTCCGCTCAAATTTTTCTTTTGCCATTTTAAACAGATCCTCCCTGGTGGGGTGGAGCCCATGAACGGATTCGAACCGTTGAACCTCTTCCTTACCAAGGAAGCGCTCTACCGACTGAGCTACATGGGCAAATTCCACTTAAATAACTACGATGCAACTATTTTTATAATGAAGAAATCAAAATAAGGCGTGGAGCGGGAGACGAGATTCGAACTCGCGACATTCAGCTTGGAAGGCTGAAGCTCTACCAACTGAGCTACTCCCGCTTTTATGAGGAACAACCATTTAAAAAACAGTTAATTCCTTGAAGCATACATTCTATGCAGTATGCGACCCCTAAATTTTGAGATCTCCTACACGAACACGTTTGTGGTGGTGGGGGGAGGATTTGAACCTCCGAAGGCTGAGCCGTCAGATTTACAGTCTGATCCCTTTGACCACTCGGGAACCCCACCATTACATTTTTGGAGCCGATACCCCGAATCGAACGGAGGACATTCTCATTACAAGTGAGATGCTCTACCAACTGAGCTATATCGGCATCATTCCGCATTTGTTCTGCCTTGCGAAAGACCCGGGGATAATAACAAAGCACCCCCCATCTGGCAATCCCCAAAAAAACCCGCAACAATCAATAAAAACCTATAAAGGCAAAATAACCTACTATTTCTCTTAATTTCATCAAAAAAATACTTTTTTTAGTGTTTAACGCCATTTTTCATATTTAATCCATTTTTTAATCCCAAAAACACACCACCTGTTGTCCCCTCATTGGGTTCGTATTTACTTGACACCTCTTTATTATTCCGATAACAATAATTCTTGTGAATATGCTTTGGAGCCTGCGCTCTTGACCATCCCGGTCACTTGAGTGCCCCAGGGGACTTGGCCTGTCTTATCATTGACCTTATCGCCCAAAATCAATAGATTCATTCAACCCACCGGGGGGGATACGCTGTAATCAGACCCCGGAGATGTTGTTAATTTAAGCCTGTACTATCCATATAACTGCCACGGGCAGACCGTATTCTGGCCCCGGCCTACCCACAACGAAGCGTGAAAGAATGTTAAGCGTTTCTACTCTTTCATATAACACCCATGCCCTGATGGACACAACGAATATAGGGTCGTAGACGCGGAGCCAAATGGCTGTATGCCGCCCCCGGGGAGGGGTAATGGAAGCGACCCGGAACTGTTAGACAGCCCAATGGGTCTGTTCCATTACCCCTCCCCGGGGGCTCTGCCTTAGGTAACCTTGGAGGCTACCTTTTCATATAACATACATGGCTGTAAGACCAGCCACAACGAAAAATGAAAGTCTTTTAATTCCAGCGTGTTGGTGAGACTTTCTTATAAAAAAAAGCAGTTCACCGTCACTTCAACCCAAAACTTAAGGATCACAGATGAAATAAGTTAGACAGAAATAGTGCAGATAAAATCTGGTGGGTCATCTACAAGGCGCATTAATGGATTAATATCTCGGCCCTATTGGGCCTTTGATGCAACGTAGTAGATGGGCCAAAAGACAAGCTATTTCGTTCAAGTTATAAAATTTGCGATCCTAAATATTTAGAGACGATGATAACATCATGGATAAAAATAATATTCGCACGAGCCTGAAAGTTGCCACACTGATAAGTATCTTTTATCTCACCGGTTGTACCCATACAATAAACACCGCTTCCACAGCCCCCCCAGACCATCCACCCGCATCATCCCTTTCCGGTTTAAAACCATCAACCGTCCACCAACGTTTTTTGACGGGTATTTCCAATGCCGAGGAGCCCCAGGAAACAGCCCTATCGGAAAAAACTGACGCAACAACCGAGACGGCATCCCTTGCCCCCCATCCCAAAAACGTGTCCTGCCGGATGGCCCAGGAAGGCATTGACCATGCCCTGGAGCTGTGTGAGTCTGCCCAGGATTTCTGGGAGGCAGGTGAGCTTGAAAGCGCACTCAATGAACTCGATATTGCCTATGCAACCATTCTGGATCTGGATCTCAATGACCAGGCAGATTTGAGCCAGCAAAAGGAAGACCTTCGGTACATGATTGCCAAACGCATCCTTGAAATCCATGCGTCCCGCCACATTGTGGTGACCGGAGAGCACAACGCCATCCCCCTGACCCTCAACACCCATGTCAAAAAAGAAATTGCCCGGTTCACCGGGCCAGAAAAACAATTTTTTATCCGATCCATGAAAAGAGCTGGTCGCTATCGTCCCTACATTGTGGCTGAACTTAAAAAAGCAGGTCTCCCCGAAGAACTTTCCTGGCTTCCCCTCATTGAAAGCGGATTTGTGGTCACAGCCCTTTCCCATGCTCGGGCATTGGGATTGTGGCAATTTATCCCCTCCACCGGTTATAAATTCGGGCTGGAACGAAACTATTTCATTGATGAACGCCTTGATCCGGAAAAATCCACCCAGGCCGCCATTGCCTATCTTTCTGAACTTCATAATATTTTTGGAGACTGGGCCACGGTTCTTGCCGCGTACAACTGTGGGGAAGGAAGGGTATTAAAAACCATCAGAAGGCAAAAAACAAATTATCTTGATAATTTCTGGGATCTCTACGAAAAACTGCCCCGGGAAACCGCACGGTATGTTCCCCGCTTTCTGGCCACCCTCCACATTTTAAAAGACCTTGAAAAATATAACATTGACCCCGGAGAGATCAATTCTCCCATCCCCTATAAAATTTTTACGGTGAAAAAACAGGTCTATCTTAAAAACATTGCCACGGCCATGAAACTTCACCTTGACACCCTTAAGGCATTGAATCCGGAATTAAGGTACGCGCTTTTGCCTGCCGATCCCTATGATCTTCGAATCCCCGCATCCGGGTCTGATAAGTTCCTTGCCCACTTTAAATCCATGAAACCATCCAGAACGTCTTCCCCTGCAAAAAAATATGTATACCATCGCATTAAAAAAGGACAAACCCTCTCCGCCATTGCCAAGTCCTACGGCACCACCGTGAAAACCATAACCGCTTGCAATGGGGTATCCACCCGCTCTGTACTGAAAATAGGCAAAGTGCTGAAAATTCCATCAAGCAAGGTTCAACGACGCACCGCCTCCAGCACCAAAAAAACAAAAATCCGTCGTTCCCCGGTGAAATACACCGTGAGATCCGGGGATAATCTCTGGATCATTGCCAACAAATACGGCACCACCACCAAACGTATCCAGGCGACCAACAAACTTAGTTCTACGCGGTTACACATCGGCCAGAAGCTCACCATTCCCGGGGCCTCATCTGCAAAAGTAAGTAAAAGCAAGAAAACAGTGTCCTACCGGGTGAAATCCGGAGATAATCCCTTTACAATTGCACAAAAATATAATATGACACTCCAACGTCTGCTTTCACTGAACCACCTCACCTCAAAAAGCAGGATCTACCCGGGACAAAAACTCCTGGTGGAATAACAGCCAACGCCCCCGTAGCTCAGTGGATAGAGCATTGGATTCCTAATCCATGTGCGCAAGTTCGATTCTTGCCGGGGGCACCATCTTCAAGTTCTATCCATCAAGCCCTTCACTGTTTCCCCCCACCCCCTCCCATTGATGTCAATATCACCTTTACACTTCTGACCAATGCTGGTAATAAAATACTATTTTTACCTTACAGGAAGTGCAAATGGGATTTGAACAGACCTTCAAGAATATTGATGATGTCCTGTGGAAAGAAGCAGGATGCTAAGCAGCAAGATTTCCTCTCCTTTGTCCTTGATCATTATATCAGCCAAGGAGTGGGGGGAACTGGACCAGGCAAAATTGCCAAGACTCTTGGAATTAAAATACGACACCATTAGGGATGCCATAAGTGAACTTGAGGGAATTGAACAAATACAAAATGTCTTTGTCGGATTTCAGGAGCATCTCTATATGCCGATGATGGGATAAACAGCGACAGCAGAGTCCCTGACGGATACAGACAAGGGCGCAACACTGAAACCAAAAAGGAATATTCCGGAAAATTTAATGTGCGTGTACCATCAAAGCTTCATGCAAATATTACTACTGCTGCTATTTCTGAAGGAAAAAGTTTAAACAAATGGGTGGTCGACACCTTGGATAATGCCGTTCAACTTTAATTTTTGATCTGCCCATGGCAGTGTTTATAAAAAAATCCAAGATATTATAGGGCCACTGCACGTATTATTTGAGAGTTGGGGAGGGTTTACTATTTTTGAACTCAGTCTTCACTGGAAGTGGTGTAGAGGGAGGGCAAGGTTTATTGTCATAATGCTGAGACAACGCAATAATCACAGCCACAACGACGCTAAAAATTGTAGCAAGTAAGCCTGCAATAATAAACTGAGTATTTTTCCGCTCTTTTTTTATGATTTTATTCAGATCTTCTCTTGCTGAATTTAAAGAGTCAACAATATCAATCAATTCCTCATGATATTGCCTGCACCGTTCATAGTCTTTGTCTCGTGTTTCTTTATCAATGGATCGAATAAAGTCGAGACTATTCCTAATCAGCGTTTTCTTTTCAATGTAACCCGGCATTACAGCAGTTATAACACAATTCTTATAATCCTCCTGGAACGCATTATACTCCTTGCAGCAATATAAAATTCCTGCTTCATAAGCATCATAAATAGCTCTTTTGCAGTGCCCACATGCTTTTTGAATTTCATCATTTTTGCTTGAATCCTGGACGTAAAGAGCAATATGGTACCCGGCATAACGTAATTCATTGACAGCAGGAATAGTCAAGTCACCATGCCGGTGTTCGACTACTTTAATAGCATCTTCAGCGCGTCTAAACAGTTCCGCAAAATTAGAATGCTTGAGTTCTAAAATACTGTTTTCTGGCCAAGGATATTGATCAGTCATAAACTATTACGGATAATCTTTTTTTTAGAGCAGAGATATCTTCAGCTGTTGAGTATGCGCCTTGCTGAAGTAAGAGATTTCCCTTAGCAACCCTTTTCACGACAGATCTTGCATTTTTACGCGAGTCATGAATAGGGATGGCAGGGACTTTAAAGCATGAAAAGAAACGTTTTAAACTCATACTAATCCCTCCTTTCTTGTTTTAATTTTATTTTGGCATGATGGAAAAGTAGTCCCATACTTACTATAAGTCAACTTTTTGTCAACATTTTTCAGAACAAACACACGTATAGTAACGAACTCCAAGCCCAAACAGCCTTATTCTAACATATTACCACCAGAGAAAACAATTAATAAACAATTCAACATACTATCAAACGAATTATAATTACCCCCACAAGGCAAACACAACCCATAGAGGCAATTCGTTAGAGTCAGCCCAACACACAGGCATTTTTTTGACTCAAACAGAAATAAAAAACCTGCTCAATATTTACCCAGGGGAATGGGTAACCCTGTAGTGCTGCATGATGCCATTGTATTATTCTTTTTAAGCAGGCCAGGGTAAAATTATCCTACTCAAACCATGACAGTCTTATATCATTTTTCCTGTGGTGTCTTAGAAATTCATGGTGTATATTGCGCCTCAGTTAACACCTTTGAATTTTAACATTAAAACGACCAAGGAAGTTCCTTGATATTAAAGGGATAAATTCCCCGGTGAACAGCAGACTCTATTGGATTTCTGATCTATGTGATCAAGTCCGATTCTTACCGGGGCCCCCTTATAAATGGAAAATCATGCCTGAAAATTTTACAAAGCCCGAACTGCTCGCTCCAGCCGGAAATTTTGAAAAGCTGGAAGTGGCCATCCACTATGGTGCCGACGCTGTTTATCTTGCCGGAAAAGATTTCAGCCTGAGAAATCTGACCCATAATTTCACAGAATCGGAAATGGCAGATGCCATACACCTGGCCCATGATCATGGGGTAAAGGTCTATGTGGCCTGCAATATCTACTCCAGAAACCATGAACAGGAAAAACTGGCACGTTTCCTTGAGACTATAGGGGAAATGGCTCCCGATGCCGTGATCATTGCCGACCCAGGTATCGTCTTTCTTGCCAGGAAACTCATTCCCCAGGTGGATATTCATCTGAGCACCCAGTCCAACACCACCAACTACAACACCCTGAAATTCTGGAAACAGGCAGGGGTGACAAGGGTAAACCTGGCCCGGGAGCTCAGCCTCAAAGAGATCCAAGAAATCTGCACAAAAGATATCCTGGAAACAGAGACCTTTATCCATGGGGCCATGTGCATCTCCTACTCCGGTCGATGCCTTTTAAGTAATTTTTTAACCCAGCGGGACAGCAATCGAGGGGCCTGTAGCCACCCTTGTCGATGGAAATACCGGGTGGAAGAAGAGCAACGCCCGGGCCAGTACCACCCAGTGATGGAAGATGAAAGGGGCACCTACCTCTTTAATTCCAAGGATCTTTGCATGATCCAGTTCATCCCCGAGCTTATGAAGGCTGGCATCACGTCCTTTAAAATTGAGGGTAGAATGAAGGGGATCAGCTATTTGGCAGCGGTGGTAAAAACCTATAGAGAGGCCATTGATGCCTATGCCCAATCCCCTGACACCTTTCATGTTGCCGATCAGTGGAAAAGGGAACTTGGGCTTGTGTACCACCGGGAGTACAGTACCGGATTTTATTTTAATTCACCGGATGAAATCGTGCCCAATTACGCCAACCATCACACCGGTTTGATCCATGCATTCATTGGACGGGCCCGGAGCTGTGAATCCGGTAATCATGTCACCCTGGATGTAAAAAATAAAATTTCCCAGGGAGATGAGGTGGAGATAATGATCCCCCGGGGAACACCGGTGAAAAGTCGTGTAAAAAAAATAACAGATCCTTTGGGAATGCTCATTGAGCATGGTCAACCCAACTCCAGATCAACCCTGGAGCTGGAACATGGCTGTCGGCCAGGGGATATTATTCGAAAAACCAGTTTTCCAAGTTAGCTATGGGGGTCATGGCATTATCGGTGATTTTGAAGTTTGCACAGCCTGTGGTCGGTAACGCCAATAATACAAGCCTAACGCCAGTATTCCCGGCCAAATTGAGGATAACTATCTATAATTATTAGATTTAATTCTTTCAACTTCACGAAACCACCTTGATGAATATCAAATAATATCAGGTAGTTAAATGGTGACCGGGAATTGCTGGCCTAACGCCGTTTATCCGGAGATAAGCGCCATGGAATTGTATGATGATAAGGCATCCTTCAAAATTATTTTACACTTTTTTTGATCATTCCACATTTGCAGAAGCTTTTTCCAAAAGACTGTAAACTACTTTTGGGGTCATATGAAGGATGCCGATGATAATGTGTAAAAAATGGGAATGCGCCAAACCTGGATCAGGTGTAGATCATCTTAAAGGGGATGGGGGGGTATTTGTAGACCCCAGGGCGGGGAATGATCTGTTCCAGGGACACCGTCAACCAGTTGGTATCGGGATTTAATTCACGAAGCCGTCCCCCCTCGGGGGGTAAGGAGTGAGAGGTGTAGTCATAATTGGCATTAAAGATACAAACCAATTTTTTCCCCTCCCTGGCAATCGCATAATTTTTGGTAAAGCTGTTCTGGCTAATCATGGCACTTCTGGCAATTTCCTTGACCTCATCCCTTGAAAATCTGGCCAGCACAAATTTGGATAACCCGTTCTCCCCCAGCTTGAGCAAGGCCCGGGACTCACTGCTTCCCACATATACGGTTTTAACACCCCTTATTTTCCTCAGATACTGGGCCGCAACAATGGCCGCTGTACGCCGCCCCCCGGCCATAAGCGGTACCCCGTGGTATTCAAAAAATTTCTTTTGAAAATTTTCTGCGTACTTGTCCCCCTTTTCATAGAGATCTTTAGAAATATATCTCAAATAAATAGCAAGGTCTTCAGCCGCATCAGCAATGGGCCAGTCAACCCGCACATGGAAATGGGTCAGGGCATAACGGTTCTTGGTATTCACATCCCGCTGGACCAGCAGGGCATAATCCACTGGCAAAAGAGATCGCATGAAATCAAAAAATCCGTCGGTTTCCAGGAATTTAACATTACGATTAAAATCCATCACACTGGGAAACTCTTTGTGCTTCAAAAGATTGGTCTTGGTGGTTTTATTAATATCAAAAAAACGGATATATTTCTTATGCTGATCATCAACTACATCTTCAAGAAACAGAATCAAAAATGAATTCTGACACTCAAACTCAACGCTGGGAATCCGTGCCCGGGGCTTCATCTCCCGGGTTTCCACAAAGGGATAGCGCTTATCTTCCCGTAAAAAATTATGATATGAATCCACAAGAGAGTATCCAATGACAAATTGATCCATCTCATCCCGAAGAACCTTGTAATAGGATCGTCTCAATTTTTCATCCCGGCTCAATGCATCTCTGGGGCAGCAAAATTCCATATTATATCTTACCCGATTCATCCAGGGCGGTCACACCCGGCAATGCACGTCCCTCCATGAGATGGAGAAAGGCCCCCCCGCCTGTTGAGATATAATCCATCTTTTCTGCCACCTGGCACACGTTCACCGCCAAGCCGGTATCACCGCCCCCCACAACACAAAATGCCGGGGATACGGCAACGGCCTGGGCCAGGTCACAGGTTCCACTGCGGAATCGCTCCATTTCAAAAACCCCCATGGGGCCGTTCCATACAATGGTTCCCGAGGTTTCAACAGCCTTGGAAAAAATCGCTGTGGTTTCAGGCCCGATGTCCATGGCCATCCATTGTGCAGGGATCTGATCCACTGACACCGTTTTCTTATCGGCATTTTTATCAAAGGTCTCTGCCACCACCACATCCACGGGCAACAGACAATTGACCTTTTTTTCTGCGGCTTTTTTAAGAATCTCCCCGGCGATGGACACAAGATCATCTTCAACCATGGAAGCCCCCACATCAATGCCTTGACTCTTTAAAAAGGTATTTGCCATGGCCCCGCCAATGATCAGGGTATCCACATGGTTGAGAAGGTTATTCAGGGCACTGAGCTTGCTTGACACCTTGGCCCCGCCCACAATGGCTGTCAGGGGACGCTTTGGAGCCTCCACGGAATCCCGATAGCAGGCAATCTCCTTTTCCAGTAAAAACCCCGCCCCGGATGCCTTCACCAGGGAGGGAATCCCCACCACCGATGCCTGGGTTCTGTGGGACACGGAAAAAGCTTCATTGACAAAGCAGTCACAAAGGGTGGCAAGCTGTTTTGCAAATTCCAGGTCATTGGATTTCTCGCCTTCATGGAATCTCAAATTTTCAAGCAGCACAATATCGCCAGGCACCATGTTGTCAACAACTGCCTGCACATCTGCTCCCACGCAGTCATTGACAAAGGCCACCGATTGCCCCAGAAGCTCTTCCAGCCGTTTTGCAGCAGGGGCAAGGGAGAGTTCTGGCACCCGTTTGCCCTTGGGACGTCCCATGTGGGAAATCAGTATAATCCGGGTATCATGTTCAAGAAGATACCGAATCAGGGGAAGGGTGGCTTTTATTCTGTTATCATCGGTGATGGTCTGGTGTTCATCCAGGGGCAGATTATAATCCACCCGCACCAGCACCTTTTTCCCTGCCACATCAAGATCTTTTACTGATTTCATTTTTTTCCCCCAAATCCATTTTT
>Ga0208900_1000800_pt1 | contig 18628 bp, 20 predicted proteins | sample AntAceMetag02UKK_FD_184763 | JGI IMG/M metagenome (GOLD analysis project Ga0208900, IMG submission 184763) | Saline lake microbial communities from Ace Lake, Antarctica - Antarctic Ace Lake Metagenome 02UKK (SPAdes) (version 2) | ecosystem: Environmental > Aquatic > Non-marine Saline and... | reverse complement strand
GTAATGAGAAATCCCAAGCTTTGCTTAAATTTCGAATGTAATGAGAAATCCCAAGCTTTGCTTATGCTTCCGCCAAGCTTTGCTTAAATTTCGAATGTAATGAGAAATCCCAAGCTTTGCTTAAATTTCGAATGTAATGAGAAATCCCAAGCTTTGCTTATGCTTCCGCCAAGCTTTGCTTAAATTTCGAATGTAATGAGAAATCCCAAGCTTTGCTTATGCTTCCGCCAAGCTTTGCTTATACATCTCAGCGAAATCTAACAAATTCTCATCAATACTACCGCATTCACGACTTTGAAAGTGTTCACTATGGGAGCTGACAAATTTTAGTTGTAAAATCTACTATCTCATCGCAGAACTAGAAAGAAAAGTCGCCTTTTTGGTAATTTTTGGTATGTTTAATATTATATATTATGAAATTTAATTATTTTACTCTCTTAATCATTTTTATCGGGATTTCAGTTTTATTTTTTTTTCCAGAGCCAGAAACAAATTTTCTTGCTTATGTTGTCACCGCGTTATTTTTTATAATATCGACTATATTTTCAATAGCTTGGAAGAAAAAGAAAAATAAATCTAAAGTTTATAAAGAAAATTGAATTTCAGCAAAATTCAACAAATTCTCATCAATACTTCCCTATTTTACAGTTTTTCTTCTTAAGGGATTGATTTTTCGTCAAACTCGCTGTATAGTAGTATTAATGAAGAAAAAAGATGAGGCACATGAATTGAATAAAAAAGAAATTAGTCTCGAAGAGTTTTTAAAAATTTACAACGAAAGTATTCCAAAAGCGTTCTGCAAAGCTACTGTTCCTATCCTAGAGAAATTTCAGAGACTTAATTCATCATTGTTTAAGAATAAAGATTTGTGGTCTATTGATCAACACCGAAAAAAGCTTATTGATTGGTTTTTCTCTGATAATCACAAATCATAACTATAGATGCTAATTATTATTTAATGTTTATAATAATGATTAGTAATTTCAAAGAAATGTCGACGAATGATCGACATTTTTTTTACACTTCAATTCGCAAGGTTTTAGCCTATTGACACCCCCTAGGGGTGTATGATAAAATATGGATATGTGCTAGTTATTTATAAAATGTAATCAAAAAAAACATGAAGAGCCAACATCAACTTATTCGTAATATTGTCGGACAATTGGAAGGTGTCGATAAAATGATAGACGAAAAGAAGGAGTGTTTCACTGTTCTGACTCAAATGAAAGCAGCTCGATCAGCTATAGATGCTTTATCTATTAAATACATTGAGAAAGAATTTTCTAGTTGTCTTGATAAATGTCAGACAGATAAAAAAGATGATATTTGTAAAAAGTTTTTTAAAGAGATAATTAATAATTAAATAATATTTAAAATAAAATTATGTCAAAAGTAATAGAACTAACTAATGAAAATTTTGAAAAAGAAGTTTTGAAATCAGACATACCTGTTTTAGTAGATTTTTGGGCACCTTGGTGTCAGCCATGTCTTATGATGGCGCCAGTTTTAGATGAGCTTTCAGAAGAACTAGAAGGAAAATTAAAAGTTACCAAAGTTAATACAGGACTTCCTGAGTCTCGTGATCTGGCAATGAAATATGAAATTCAAAGTATTCCAAATATGAAACTTTTTAAAAAAGGAGAGATGGTAAAAGAATTTATTGGACTAAGATCTAAAGATGCTTTCAAAATTGAACTCGAAGGAGAGATTTCTGAGACAAGTTAACAAAAAAACTATGGAAACAAAAATATTTGATGATGTTCTTCGTAGGCTTAAAGATATTCAAAAAATTGAGAATCTCAATGATGAAGAGATGGAAATACTTTCTACCCCAAAAAGAATTAGTAAAACTGACATAAAAATTGGCGATCAAACTTTGTCAGCATGGAGAATTCTTTTTAATGATGCTTTAGGTCCGGGCAAGGGTGGTATTCGTTTCCATCCAAATGTTTCTGAAGATGAAGTGAAATCTTTGTCTTTTTGGATGATGATAAAAAATTCTTTGGCAGATATACCTTATGGAGGAGCCAAGGGAGGAATTAAATTTAATCCAAAAGAAAAAGACAGTAAAACGTTAGAAAGAATTAGCAGAGAATTTGTTCATAGTTTTTATAAGGTTTTGGGTCAGGACATAGATATTCCAGCACCAGATGTTTATACTAATTCGCAGACAATGGCATGGATGTTGGATCAGTACGAAAAAGAAGTTGGCCATCATGAGCCAGGAATGATTACTGGAAAGCCCTTAGAGTTGCAGGGATGTTCCCTACGTGCTGATGCTACTGCTCGCGGCACATTTATTGTTATTGAACAAGCGATTAAAGATTTAAAGATTAAAAAAGGAGAAACACTAACATTCGCAGTTCAGGGATTTGGAAATGCTGGACAAAATGTTTGCAGAATGCTTTATAATGCAGGATATAAAATTGTGGCAGTTAGCGACAGTCAAGGTGGAGTTTATGATAAAAAGGGTTTGGACATCGTTAATTTGTCAAAGATTAAAGTAGAGGGTAGAAGCGTCTCTGACGGTTTCGATGGAAACAAGATATCAAACAGCGAACTATTGGAATTGTCAGTTGATGTGTTGATTCTTGCTGCCTTAGAAAATCAAATTACCGAAGAAAATGCCTCCAAAATAAAATCAAAATATATTGTTGAAATGGCGAATGGACCAGTTACTTACGATGCTGACAAAATTCTTTTTAAAAATGGAGTTATGATTATTCCAGATGTTTTGGCTAATTCTGGAGGTGTAGTAGTCAGTTATTTCGAATGGGCACAGAATAGATCGGGAGATATTGTAAGCGAAGAATACTTGAAAGAACTACTTAAATCTAAAATGCTTTTGTCATGGAAAAAAGTCTTTAATGCCTTTGTAAGCAATAAAGGAAAAATTGATTTAAGAACTATGTCTTATTCTATTGCTATCAAGAAGATACTTTCAGCAGAGAAATTAAGGGGCAACTTATAGTTAGGGCCGATTTAAGTAAAATTAGATTACACTTGTATGACAAATATTAAAGAAAAATATTCATTGGTTATTATCGGAGCCGGACCAGCTGGGCTAACTGCTTCCATATACGCATCTCGTTATAAAGTAGATAACTTGGTAATTGGACGGGCAGTAGGTGGACTGGTTTTTGAAGCACATAAAATTTGTAATTTTCCATCAGAAGAAGAGATAACAGGAAGAGATTTGACTGAGAAAATGAAAAATCATGCCGAATCTTTAGGCAGTTCAATTTTAATGGACCAAGTTTCTAGGATAACTAGAGAAGTAGATGGGTTTGAAGTTTCTACAGAGATGGGGAAAAGTATTTTTGCAAAAACAGTGCTTTTATCTATTGGAACAGAACATCGCAAATTAAATCTTCCTGGTGAAGAAAAATTTTTAGGAAAAGGAATTTCTTATTGCGCAACTTGTGATGCAATGTTCTATAAAGATAAAACAGTTGCAGTTATAGGTGGTGGAAATAGCGCTCATACAGCTTCCTTGTATCTTTCTGAAGTAGCAAAACGTGTATATCAAATTTATAGAGGAGATAACATGCGTGGAGAGACGGTTTGGATAGATCAGTTAACGAATAATGATAAAATAGAAATACTTTATAATACTCAAGTCGTGGGGATTAAAGGAGAGAATAGATTAGAAAAAATTGTTTTAGACACTCCGTATAAAAACCAAAAAGAAATTTTAATCGATGGTTTATTTATTGAAATTGGAACTATTCCTCGAACAAGTTTAGCAGAAAATCTTGGTGTAGATCTAAGTGAAAACAGAAATATAAAGGTTAGCTCAAGTCAGACTACTAGTCAGAAAGGAATTTGGGCTGCCGGAGATATTACCACTAATTCCAATGGGCTTAGGCAAATAGTTACAGCTTCAAGTGAAGGAGCGATCGCTGCAGAGGATATTTTTAAATTTTTACAAGTTGTTGAATAGAAGATTAATATAAAATCTTGGCAAGAGTAGTCAGAGCAACACTTTTCTGATAAAATATAGTGGTATGAAAAGAAAAAGGATTTGGAAAAAAATAAAAAAAGCTAATATAATCAAATCTTGCTTAAAAGCTTTAAATAGTTTTAGGCAAATTGCACCTATATTTTTTGGACTTATTTTGCTTATTAGCTTCTCTCTAGCTGTAATCCCTGATAGTTTTTATAGAAAAATTTTTACTGGCAATAATTTTCTTGATGTTATTCTGGGTGCGCTTTTTGGGAGCGTCGCTGCTGGTAACGCAATAACTAGTTATATCATAGGAGGAGAACTTGTTGAGCGAGGAGTAAGTATTATTGCTGTTACGGCTTTCATATTAACATGGGTTACTGTTGGGCTAGTTCAATTACCGGCTGAAATTTTAATGTTAGGTAAGAAGTTTGCTATTAGTAGAAATATTGTTAGCTTTTTTATGGCAATAACAGTTGCTATTTTAACTATTTTAACCTTGTCTTTTATATGAGAAAATTCTTTAAAAAATTAAAGCCTAAATGGATTTTCTTTGGTATTGTATCCAGCCTATATATAGTTTTGTTATTTTTAAATTTTTCTCTTTTCAGAGATGCGTTAGAACAGTTCGCTCGTCTCCTAAGACAAGTTTTACCAGTTTTTGGAATAGTCTTTATTTTTATGGTTCTTTCTGATCTCCTTTTTAAAACTAAGAAAATTATAAAATTTCTTGGAGAAAAATCTGGAATCACGGGATGGATAGTAGTCGTTATCGGTGGAGTCTTGTCAATGGGACCTATTTATGCATGGTATCCCCTCTTGAGTGACCTTAAAGAAAAAGGCATGAAGGATTCTCTGGTCGCAACTTTTTTATATAATCGAGCTATAAAGCCAGCACTTTTACCTATGATGATATATTATTTTGGCTTGCCGTTTGCCATTGTCTTAAGTTTTTATATGATTATTTTTTCTGTTATAAATGGAATATTGGTTGGTCGATTTGCAAAAATTAAATAATTAACTAAATTACTATGAAAATTGCTATAGCAACAATTGATAAAAAAGAAAATTCTGAAATAACTAACAAAGGAGGGCGAGCTCCTTACTATTTAGTTTTTGATGAGAACAAGAAGTTGTTAGAAGTAATAAAAAATCCATTTGCTATCGGTGGTGGCGGAGCTGGAATTGCAGTTGCAAAAATGTTAGCAGATAAAGGCGTTGATATTGTAATCGCTGGAAGTTTTGGGCCGAATATGGAAGAAGCTCTTAAAGACAGGGGTCTAAAATTTGAAGAAAAAACAGGTATCACAAAAGAAATTATAGAAGAAATGGTTTGAAAAAAGAACATAATCAGTATTTAAATATTTTTTAAGATGCAAAAAGAAAGAGTAGCAACAATTTCAATTTTAGCTAATGTATTTTTAGCTGGAAGTAAAATTATTATTGGATTTTTCTCTGGTTCGATCGCAGTGTTAGCAGGAGGACTTGATTCTTTTGCAGATATTTTTTCTTCAACTATTAGCTATATAGGTATCAAGTTATCTGGCAAGCCGGCTGACGAGGAACATCCTTACGGACATTATAAATTTGAAGTTTTGGGCGGAGTTATTATTACTATAATCGTCTTAATGACTGGTGTCGGTATAATCTATAAAGCTTTTCAAGGATTTTTCGAGCCTAAAATTATTGATATTAGCTATGTGGCGATTGGAATAATGATTTTTTCGATGTTCGTGAATGAAACAATGGCAAGATTAAAAATTTATTACGGAAAAAAGGAGAGCTCTGTTAGTTTGCTTTCAGATGGGGCCCATTCGCGGATAGATGTCTATACTTCGCTAGCCATTCTAGTGGGATTGTTTTTCGCTCAATATTGGATTTATGCTGATTCTGTTTTAGCTCTATTCATGGGTATCTATATAGTTAAGGAGGCATTCGAAATTGGCAAGGAAGCAGCTGGATCGCTACTCGATGTCTCTGCTGGAGAAGAAATAGAAAGAGAAATACTTTCTATCGCAAAAACCCAAGACATTGAGACTAGTTCATTAAAAACACAAAAGAAGGGCTCAATTGTAACTGCCAACTTAGAGATAAAATTACCGAAAGACTTAAAACTAGAACAAGCCACCAAGATCTCTGACAAATTGAGGACGGAAATGAGAGAGAAGATTCCAAGCTTACAATACATTGCTATTCAAATTATAAGCCATGAAGTAGAAACCGGTTTCTATAAACCAGTTTTTGGTAAGGGGCTTAATTGGCAGAGAAAAGGAAAATTTATCGATAAAATAAAGGATGCCACAGGCAAAGGGCCAGATGGTTATTGTGTTTGTGAAAAGTGTAATTATAAGATTATTCACAAAAAAGGAATTCCTTGTTCGGAAATGAAATGTCCAAAGTGTAATGTGGAATTAAAAAGAGGAGAATAATTTTGTGTTTGTGATTAACGGAAAAAACATGGTCAGAATTAATAAAGGTGTAAAATTAAAATTAGTTATTTCTCTAGCAAGGTATTTTTTTTCAATTACGTTTTTTATTGCCGCGCCGATATTTTTTACTGTTGCAGCATCTAATCTTATGCCCTATTGGATAAAAGCAGTTTTAATCTATTTGGCTTTGCCAGCAATATTGTATTCATTATTGAAATTTTTTTATAAAAGAAAATTGAAAGAAATGGGATTGACACATGATCCTCTTAATGTACGCTTTTTCTCTATGGGAAATGGAAAGAAGCTTACTGATAAAAGTCTGGATAAATAATTAGATAATCTAAGATTAAAATTATACTTTTTAATCAATTCCAATCGTTGGATAGATAACTTGAAAAGTTATTTTTAGTTACTAATATACTTGAAGCAGGAATTTTAATGAATTGTATTCTAAGTTATATTCTATATAATGTGTGTATTAAGATTTCGTGGACTATTAAAATAATTAAAATATAATAAAAATTAATAATATGAATTTTAAAAAAATAAGCTATCTATTATTGGGAATGGTTTTCGCACTTTCTCTTTGGTCTACTGTTACTATGGCAGCTGAATTTCGAGTAGCCAAGAAGAGTGGAAGTATAATTATAGATAAAGAACTAAAGAACTTGTATGCTGCTGGTAATATAGTTTCGATTAATGCTGATATTGAAAAAAGCTTATATGTAGCTGGCAATGTCATTACAATTAATGGTAATGTTGAAAACAACGTAAATGCAGTGGGAAGTGCAATAGTAATTAAGGGCGATATTGGTAGCACTGTTCATTTAGTTGCTGGCAATATACTTATTGAGGGCACAATAGAAGATGATTTGTTTTCGGGTGGCGGAACCATCACCCTAGCAGAATCATCATTGATTGGTGGAGACTTGATCATTGGAGGAGGAGTGGTAGAAATAAAGGGTCCCGTGACTGGCGATATTCATCTGTCTGGCGATGAAGTATTTATTGATAGTAAGATTAGTGGCAATGTCAGTATTAAGGCCGGCGCAGAAGTGAGGCTGGGCGGCAAAGCCGAAATTATTGGAAATCTTAAATATAGTTCCACTAAAGAGATGATAATGGATAAAGGAGCTAAGGTTTTAGGAGAGATTGCTTATGAACAAATAAATATTGGAGAAGGTGGCTTACCTAACAAACATAAAGTGTTTGCGAGTATTCTGGCTTTAGGATTCTTGATAAAACTTTTAACTACTATAGTAGCTGGGTTAGTCCTAGTTTATCTATTCAAAAGTGTTGCTAGAAAAGTTGTTAGGGAGAGCTTGAATCACTTTTGGACTAATCTTAGTCGCGGTTTCGGGTTGTTAATCTTAATACCGATAGTTTGCATTATTCTAGTAATTACAATACTGGGACTTGCTCTGGCCGGATTAATTGGCGCAACTTATGCATTAATGCTCCCTCTTGCATCGATCTTAGCCAGCATTGTTTTTGGCAGTTGGTTGATAAAAGTATTAGGCAAGAGACCAGAATATCTAGTCGATTGGAAAGCGGTAGTTGTGGGCACGATCGCATTAAGCTTTATTACCTTAATACCTTTTGTGGGTTGGTTCGTTGAATTTCTTTTTCTTTTGACAGCCATGGGAGCTATTTACCAACTAGTTCGCAAAAATATTACTCAAGCAAAGCCAAAAACTTAGTCTAATCAAAGAAGATTAGATTACTTACTAGAACTATGAAAGAAATTTTTGAAAATTGTAAGTCTGATGATAAAAATAAGAACACTCGGCTTCGCCGAGAACCTTGAAAAATAATAAAAATATGCAGAAGATAAACAAGTTTGACGGAAGAATTAAGGTAAAACAACATGCATTACAGCCTTTTCCTGGTTTGCTAGATGGCTGTTTACTATTGGCTTTCTAGGTTTGGCATTCTGGAAAGGCCTTTTGGCGATGCTTCTTTGGCCGTACTATATCGGTGTAGCCATAAGTACCTTAATACAACGCTAAGCAAGGTATGTTAAAATAATTAAATTATGCTATAATGTGTTCATAAATAGTTACTAATCAAAACACTTACATGGCTAAAAGAAAAAAAGGAATAGTTCCAAAAAGAAAAACGAAGTCTCACAAAACTGCAAAACGACTTGAGATTAAGAGGATTATGCTTGAAGAAAAAGCAAAAAAAAGAAAAGGAAATAAAAAATAAAAGTTTCTATTAAAAAGAGAAAAAGTAAACAGCGAATAAAATTTAACACTTTTTTGTGAATTAGATATATTCTATTGACAATTCATATAAAAAATGTTAACCTTATTAAACAAGGTAGTTATCGGTAAAAATTTAGTCGAGTTTGTTCGAAAACTAAGCTTTAGAGTAAAATCTTAAAAATATTAATTGAGCTAAAAAAACACATATACCACTATGGAAGGAACAATTAAAACAATTGTTGAAGGAAAAGGATTTGGTTTTATCACTGTTGAAGGTGAAGAGAAGGACTTGTTTTTTCACAGAAACGAAGTTCAAGATATCAGCTTCGAAGAGCTAAGAGAAGGAGACAAAGTCTCTTTTGAAAAAGCTGATTCTGATAAAGGACCAAACGCAACAAACGTAACTCGCGTCTAACGATCGACTTACAAAAATTAAAAGACGGGGCTTCTGCTCCGTCTTTTTTAATAAGGAAAATAGAATATCAATATGTGGACACTAAGTGCCTACATAAACTTAAACAACTCAGTCTTCTACTGAGTTGTTTAAAATCTATGTTAGTTTTGAACAATTGACCAGTAAATTAAGAATATAGTGACTTGGTAGCTACATAGGTCCAATATTCTTTCTGATGAGACATAAACATTTAAAGCATTATGAATAAAGATTTTTGGATATTAAAATAAAAAACTCACTCATCTATCTAGATGAGTGAGCGACTTTCTAATTCCTTTTTCTTGCTTGTTTCCAAAGATCTTTTGTCTCTTTCTTCAAGATATTATTTACTTTCTTCTGTAGAGATGCACGAGTGTTATGAGGCATATCATTGGGGCATTGAAGACAAATCTTGACTTCGCCTTCCTGGATTGTTAGTATCCCAGAAATCTTCCAATGACCCCAGAAGATGAAGTTAATCTAGACCTACAATTACAAATTTTATCCTTGTGAGTAGTATCTGTGAAATCATTGTCGGCACCATAACAGCCCGAAGGACTCATTCCTCCAAGAATAAAACCGGCGATAACTGGAAGACAGAATCCAGTTTTGGGCATATGTCGAGAGAGTTCTATACTAGGCATAATTATTCCTCCTTTTATTCCTTTCTAGCACATAAAGCCATCTATGTCAACAGCTATAAGTGTTATATGAATCTCTTGGCGTTGCTTGATGGCGTTATTATTTAATGATATTTAATAATTACAACGTTTTCTGTTAAAATATATATAGAGATATAAAAATATTAAATTAATAATCAATAAACATGAAACGTGTTAAAGTATTTAAAACGATTTTATTCATGAGTGTGATTTGTGCAATTATCTTTTTTGTAGGCCCAGAAGATTGCGAAACAGAATGTTTAGTGATGAAGTCATTTGTTTCGGGGATAATTTTTATCATAGGTAGTGTCTATGCAACAATGCTTTTTAAAAAAAGCGAGAAGATAATTTTTGGTATAGAAAGCTTGCCTCTGATGTCGACTTGCGATACTACAGAAGGAGTCCCCTTTGCCGGAGAAGGCATTGCAGAGTCAGATGACGAACAAACTTTAAAAGCTCCCTATTCTCAAAAAAAATGTTTATATTTTCATAGTATTAAAGAAAAGTTTGTTAGAAGTGGAAAACAGTCACATTGGAAGACGATAGAAAACATATCTCTTTTTGTACCTTTTCATTTTAAAGATAAAAATGGGGAAATAAAAATTGATTTAACAAGTATAGATAAAGATTTATCTGGACATAAACTTCCCAAGCAATATACTCCAGATTTTAAAAACAGTGAAATTGACTGTATCGCAACCTTTAGAAAGAGTTCTTATTCAAGAAGAAGTAAGGGCATCGTAGGTACTCTGAGAAAATCTAAATATAGAATTACGGAATATATCTTAGAGCCAGGTCAACGTGTATTCGTTCATGGCGTACCAATAAAAAAGAACAAGGAATTGGTCCTTCATGAAAAAGGAAATAATCTGCCTCTTATCGTTAGTCATAAAAGTCGAGATCGATATGTTAAAGATTTTTACCAAGGAGGCAGTCTTGTTTATCTTTCTTATCTATGGATAGTTATTGGCTACTTAGTGTCGTTATATTCTGTAGCCTACTTAATGGAGCTTAGTAGAGATATCTCTGGAACGGCTGCCATAACAGGATGTTTGGTAATTATGTTTGCGGCATTTTCTTCTATTTATAATAGAATTATTACGCTACGAGAAAGAGCGAACGGAACCTTGAGCAACATAGAGATAGAGCTAAAAAGAAGGTTCAATCTAATTCCTAATTTAGTTAGTGCTGTGAAGCAATATTCTAAGCATGAAAAAGAAATGCAAGGCATTCTGACAAAAGCTAGAATGGAATTATCATTTTCTAATGAGTTGAAAGAGCAAAAACAAAACACCACTCCCCTGCACTCACTTGTTTTTGAGAACTATCCAGAATTAAGAGCTCTAGATAATTTTAAATATCTTGACAAAAAGTTAATAGAAACAGAGAAAAGAATAGCATATTCAAGAGAGTTTTATAACAAAACTGTTCGTAAGCACAACACTCTTATTAAACAAATGCCATTTCTAATTATTGCCTCAACCTTTCAAATGAAAGAAATGAAGTTTTTACTTATTGATAATAAAAAAACAAAAAAGTAACATATGGACGTTGAGTGTTTATGTAAATTTAAATAACTCAGTGGACTATTGAGTTGTTTATTATAAAGAAAAAAACATCTCAATTTTTGTTTTTTCTTAAGGAATCTTGGGGTAACTGTGACTTTTTACGATTATGAAAGTTGTGTTATAATAAAAGCAGTAAATAACAAGTAACATATCTTTATGATTTCAATAACAACTCTGTCAGTTTTAATAATAATAACTATATTATTAATAAAAATTCCTGTTTTTCACTTTCTTACAAGACTCTTCAATAAAAAGGTAAAATTTATTGCCACCCTTAAAACGTTATTGTTATTTGAAATTATCTATTTTGCACTTGTCTGTCTATATCCTGTGCCCAAAGGACAGCCACTATACCCGTTTTGGTTGTCTATTATGTCTACATTATTAATTATCGGAGCCACATACTTACTTTTTTATGTAATTAACCGTTTCACCAAGATAGTAGATTTTAGAAAGAGTATTGGCTTATTTTTGATTATGTTTCTAGTAATAGTACCTATAATAAGCTTTTTAGCCAATAAGATAGTTATGGTTACGCAAATTGTTACAAATATAAACACAGATACCTCGGCACTTGACGAGTATTCATTTATCGACTTTATAAACACAAACAACCTTCCTTTGTCTTGGAGGTTATTAGAGAAGGCACACCTTAGCTTGGGAAACGATTTATTGATGAGGCACATTAGCTCTATATTCTTCTCTTTGTATTATTAATTTATGAAAATTAAAAAAACATCTCGTTTGAGATGTTTTTTGGGACCTACACTATCTTAGTGTTACTGGGTAACACTATTTTTAATATAAATATTTAACCTTGTTTTTTTCTCGCTTTTTGCACTCTTTCGTTCTCAGTCAGCAGTTGCTTTCTTAGGCGTATATTATTTGGAGTGATTTCTAAGTATTCATCTTCGTTCATAATACTCATACCTTTCTCTAGTGTTAACTTGATAGGAGGCGTCAAATTGATTGCTTCATCAGAGCCAGAGGCACGTATATTTGTTAGTTGTTTTCCCTTTGTTGGATTGACAGCCATGTCTTGCCCTTTGGATGCATTTCCAATAATCATTCCTTCGTACACTTGAGTACTAGCTCCAATATATAAAGCTCCCCTATTCTGAAGATTCCAGAGAGAAAATCCAAGTGCTTTTCCTGCGGTCATTGAGACCATTGATCCTACATCGGTTCTTTTAATTTTCCCTACATGGGGTCGAAATCCAATAACTCGGGTATAAATAATCCCCTCTCCCTTAGTGTCTACCACAAACTCATTTCTGTATCCAAGTAACCCTCTGGTAGGAATTTCAAATATAATTTTTACATTGCCATGTTTTGGCACCATATTTATCATATTACCAGATCTACTAGAAAGCCTCTCGATAACAGTTCCCGACATCTTCTCAGGGACATCTATGGTAACTTCTTCAAAAGGTTCAAGCTTAACACCATCTTTTTCTTTTATAATTACATGTGGCTGTGAAATTTGCATTTCATAGCTTTCGCGACGCATATTTTCAAGTAAAATTGCAATATGCATTTCACCTCTACCGTAAATTTTGTAATGATCAATACCAGAAAAATTAATTTTTAAACCAACATTAACTTCCAATTCTTTCTCTAGTCTTTCTTTTAGTTGTCTATTCGTGACATATTTTCCATCTTTTCCAGCGAAAGGAGAGTTGTTTATGAGTAAATTTAATGAAATTGTTGGCTCATCAATATGGATGGCTGGTAGGGCTTTTTGATCAGGATTCATGCAGATAGTTTCTCCAATAAATATATCAGGAAGACCGGCAATCATTACGATGTCTCCTGCGGACGCTTCTTTAACTTCTTTTCTTTTTAGTCCTTCAAAAGTAAATAATTTTGAAATTTTCCCTTTGCGAATTTTCCCTTCTGGGGTTTTGATGATTATTTCAGCGCTATCAGTCACCTTTCCTTCATAAATTCTTCCAACCGCAAGTCGTCCCAAAAAATTGTCATAAGCGAGATTAAACGGCTGTACGAGCAATGGCATGCTTCTAAGTTTTTCATCCGAAGAAATGGGCACTTCTTCTAAGATTGTATCCAAAAGAGGAGTTAAGTCTTTATTATTATCACCTTGATTTATTTTTGCAATTCCGTCTCGAGCGATTGCGTATATTGTAGTAAACTCAAGCTGTTTATCATTTGCACCCAAATCAAGAAAAAGTTCATAAACCAATTCTTGGACAATGTCTGGCCTTGAAGCTGGTTTGTCTATTTTGTTTAAAACAACAATGGGATTTAGTCCTAACTCAAGAGATTTTTTTAAAACAAATTTTGTTTGAGGCATTGGACCTTCTTGAGCGTCAACCACCAAAAGAACGGAATCGATAGAACGCAAAACACGCTCGACTTCTGAACCAAAATCAGCATGACCGGGCGTATCTACGATATTAATTTTTGTGTCCTTATAATAAACAGAGGTATTTTTCGAATAAATCGTTATTCCTCTTTCTTGTTCAAGGGTATCGCTATCCATGCTATCTCCTACTTCTGACATACCTGTTTGTTGCATCAATGCATCAGTCAAAGCGGTTTTGCCATGATCTACATGAGCGATAATTGCAATGTTTCTTATTTCCATGAAAAAATTATAAACCTTATTTTTATTGAGAACCCCCAGTATGCTGGGGCAGGCTTATGTTCTTAAAGAAAAATTAAAACCGCCTTTGTAAAAGCGGATAAATGGTTTTAAGCCAATTAAAGTTTGTTTCTTCCTTTATACTACAAAAATACAAAAAGTCAATATCTCTGATACTAACAACTAGCAATTAGGATTGAGACCACAACGATAAAAGTTTTTTGGATATAGCAGACTAGTTATGCTACGGAAAGTTTTTTCGAGGATTGACAAAAAATGTAAAACGCGTTATTATTGTAATTCCGCTTTCAGATTTATATATTAACAAAGGATTAAGAGTCTACAGAGATAAAGTCTAAAGAATCGCTCTGATGAAAGATAAAATAATTTATGACAACATTTAAAGAACTTGGTTTGAGCTCTGAAATAATTAAAAGCCTTGACGATCTTGGTTTTAAAGAGCCTTCCCCTATTCAGGAGAAGGCTATTCCTTTTATATTAAAGTCTAAAAAAGATTTAATCGCCTTGGCACAAACTGGAACTGGAAAAACGGCAGCATTTGGCTTGCCTATTTTGAACCAAATACAATCAAACAAAAGAGACTTGCAAGCAATAATCTTGTGTCCAACGAGAGAGCTGTGTATTCAGATCTCTCGAGACATGAAAAAATATGCAACCTACCTGAAGAATATTGATATTACTCCTGTCTATGGAGGAGAAGGAATTCATATTCAAATAAAAGCACTAAGAAGTGGAACTAATATTGTAATCGGCACTCCTGGGCGTGTACACGATCTAATCAGAAGAGGTGTGTTGCGCTTACAATCTATCAAATGGTTAGTTCTTGACGAAGCAGACGAAATGCTGGATATGGGATTCAAGGAAGATTTAGATGGTATTTTGAACGAAACTCCAAAAACTAGACGAACTTTGCTTTTCTCAGCAACTATTTCAAAAAGCGTTCATTCTATTGCTAAGAACTATATGAATAATGCCGAAGAGTTGAGTGTCGGCGAAAAAAATGTTGGAGCAGACAATGTGTCTCATGGGTATTATGTAGTTGCTTCAAGAGATAGATTCGATGCTTTAAAAAGAATTTTAGATTTTTTACCTGGAATCTACGGTATTCTTTTCTGTAGAACTAGAAATGAAACTCAAGAAGTGGCTGATAAATTAAAGCGAGCCAATTACGACGCAGAGGCTTTGCATGGTGATATCTCTCAAAATATGAGAACGAAGATTATGGACAGATTTAAGCGCAAAGAGACTAGTCTATTGGTTGCCACGGACGTAGCAGCAAGAGGAATAGATGTGAATAATCTTTCTCATGTTATAAACTACAATCTTCCAGATCATAACAAGAGCTATACTCATAGAAGTGGAAGGACGGGTCGAGCTCAACGAAGTGGAATAGCAGTTTCCATCGTCACTCCTAACGAAGCAAGAAGAATTAGGGAAATTGAGAAGGTTGTTGGTAAGCAAATTGAATATAAAAAAATTCCAGATGGGAAAGATGTTTATCAAAAACAGGTTGATAGTTTTATTGAAGAAATAGAAGGCATAGATATCAAAAAACTTGGCAATGAAGAATATTATTCAAACATTGCAACAAAGTTAAAGAAAATAAAAAAAGAGGACCTAATAAAACATTTTATAGCACATAGATTTGGTAGTCTTGTTGACGTGCGTCAAAACAATCGTGACTTAAACGCGAGACTGTCAAGCAATAGCAATAGTAATAGAAGTAACGGAAGAAGTTCTAACTTCAGCATAGGAGCCAATGATGTTAATTTAGAAATTAATTTTGGTAGAAAACACAGATTTAATATCAAAGAACTTTTTTCTGTGATCAATTCTAACAAAAGATTAAGGGGTATTAAAATAGGAAGGATTGACCTATTGTCAGAATATTCTACTTTTTCAGTCGATAAAAAATACGCAGACGAAGTGATTAAGTGTTTAACGGGAACAAAATTTAAAGGACAGAGAGTTATCTTGCGTAAAAGCGCTAAAGGAGAGAGCTATTCAGGGTATGGTGGAGGATATAAGGGGAATAAAAGCAGGCAAAGAAGGGGTAGGTAATATTAATATATATTTTAACAAAAATATCTCATTTGAGATATTTTTGTTTTAAGTGAAAATACGAGAAGTCATTTAATTAATCTCTTATTTCTTGTTGTTATTTTGTGATAAAATACACAAAGAGAGGATAAATTATTAATATAGAAAATATGAGAAAACTTAAAACAAAGAGAATCTTAGCTATGGTGCTTGTCATAATTGTAGTGGTTTTCATTTTATCGCTAGTATTTAGAAATGAAAAAGATGCTTGGCTTTGTCAAAATAACGAATGGGTTCGTCAAGGAAATCCTTCAGAAGAAAAACCAACTGATCCATGCACAAAAGGTATCTTAGTGACAAGCTTTGAAGAATGTGCAGACGCTAATTATTCAATCGCAGAATCTTATCCTAGACAGTGTCGCACTCCTGGAGATAAAGTTTTTATTGAAAATATAGGAAACATTCATAAAAAGGCAGATATAATTCAGTTGAATAATCCTTATCCGAATCAAATCATTGAAAGCCCTCTCAGTATTAGTGGCCAAGCAAAAAGATCTTGGTTTTCAGAAGGTGAATTTCCAGTAAAACTTTTTGATGAGAACGAAAAGGAAATTGCAGTTGCAGTTGGTATGAACTCTGAAGGGCTTGAAGTTGGTTTAGAAGAATTTGTCTCTTTTGAGGTAGTTTTAGAATTTAAAACACCCAAAACATCAAGAGGGTTTCTTACTCTAGAAAAAAATGATCCTTCGATCCTTCGACAAAGCTCAGGACAAGCAGATTCAGGTCAGGTTCCTTCTGGATTAACAGAGAACTTTGATGGACTTAGAATCCCTATCAGATTCAAGAAGTAATTTCTGAAATTGATTTTAAAATTTAAATATTAGAGACAGGAAGTAATCCTCTGTCTCTTTTAATGTTTACGTAACTTGGTTAAGTAAAATTAGATTAGGAAGATGCGTAAATAAATGATAATATGTAAGAATGAATAAGAAACTTAAATACAATAAATCTTCTAAAGATAAAATTGATTTAGCAAAAAAAGGGATTGGCACAAGGCGCTCTAGTAGAGAATTTCTCGATATTAAAAAGCCCAAAAAGTTTGATCTAACGGAAGAAAAAAAGGACGTTATAAATATTCTTGAAAATTCAAACAATAATGTATTCCTAACTGGTAAAGCGGGTACCGGTAAATCAGATTTTCTTAAATATTTTAGAGCTACTACAAAGAAGAACTTTGTAGTTTTAGCTTTCACCGGCGTTGCTGCAGTTAATGTGCAGGGTCAGACGATACACTCCTTTTTTAAATTTCATCCTCAGACCACAATCGATAACATAAAAAAGAAAAGAGGCGCCAAGGCAAAGATATATAAAAAAATAGAGATTATAATAATTGACGAGATTTCAATGGTCAGGGCAGACCTCTTGGATTGCATTGATAAATTTATGCGTTTAAATGGCCCTTCTTCAGAAAAGCCATTTGGAGGTGTTCAAATCTTAGCAATTGGAGATTTATTTCAATTACCACCTGTAGTGATGAGAGGCGAAGAAGTATTTTTTAGAGAAGTCTATAAGAGTCCATATTTTTTTGATTCAAAAGTTTATCTAAAATTTAAGTTTATAAAAAAAGAACTTACAGAAGTATATAGACAAGACAAAGAAGAACAAGATAATTTTATAAAAACCCTAGATAATTTAAGGGTTTGTTCTTTCGATGCCAATGATATCGATTTAATAAATTCTAGATTTGATCCTATCTATGAAAAGCCTGATGATGAACTCATTATTTCCCTAGTACCGACCAATAACATGGCAAGTGCTATTAATTCAAGAGAGCTCTCTAAATTATCTACAAAGCAAAAAATATATACAGGAATGATTACTGGTGAATTTAAAGAAAGAGACTTGCCAACAGCACACAAACTTTCCTTAAAAGAGGGTGCGCAGATTATGTTATTAAATAATGACCCTAAGAAAAGATGGATTAATGGTGATATTGCAAAAGTTATAAAAACAGAATCGCAGTTTGTCAGGGTGTTGTTTGAAGATGGTACTTTTGACGACATAACTGCAGTTGAATGGGATTCTGTTAAGTTTGTTTTTGACGAAAAAGCTAAAATAATAGAGCCTGAGATAGTTGGAAGTTTTACTCAATTTCCAATTAAGCTAGCTTGGGCAGTAACAATTCACAAAGGACAAGGAAAAACTTTTGATAAAGTTCATATTGATTTTGGAAACGGAACTTTTGCTCCGGGCCAAGCATACGTTGCCTTAAGTCGGTGTACAACTTTAGAAGGAATAGTTCTGACCTCTCCAGTGAAAGAAAGATATATTTTTACCGATGATAGAATTAAGGAGTTCATGGGCATGAAGATTGAGGGTCGTTTGGATATATGGGGAGAAGAGAAGTGAATGATAAAGAAGAGCTTACTCTTGGCGGGAGATAGACAAAATTCAAATCTTCCGTTAAGCTTGTCCATATAATGTGTCGTAATGCGGGTAAAATTCAAATTATATAAACACCTCACATCTTTTGCACTGAGTTGTTTAATTTATCCACCTAAAAAATACTTTATTCTTTGATTGTGATATAATCTGATTGTGCACAGAAAGGTACGTTACCCCCTCAAACCGAACACTCGGTTTCTTTTTTTACATCTAATTCCAGTTTAACACACTGGTCTTTTTCTTTAAATTGATTGTTCTCTGTCATGACTTCT
>Ga0208900_1000798_pt1 | contig 18658 bp, 4 predicted proteins | sample AntAceMetag02UKK_FD_184763 | JGI IMG/M metagenome (GOLD analysis project Ga0208900, IMG submission 184763) | Saline lake microbial communities from Ace Lake, Antarctica - Antarctic Ace Lake Metagenome 02UKK (SPAdes) (version 2) | ecosystem: Environmental > Aquatic > Non-marine Saline and Alkaline... | reverse complement strand
GCAAGCCAACTCCAATAGTTACTTTTTCCTGGGCATTATCAATTACCAAATTGTAAAAATTGCTGAGTGTATTATTTGAATTCAATTCCTGATTTAGTAATCCATCAAAGGTAAAAGTAGAATAACCCGGGGAGAAACCCGGAACAGCGTTATAATCATCGTAATTTCCACCAAGGAAAATCTCGGCAATGGTCATGGCCGGGACAATCATTTCGGCACCTGACGTTATGGAAAGGTTATTTTGGATATCGAGCGTTGAATTGCTGCCAAAGTTCAGGCTTCCCCCCAGGATGTTACAATCGTTTGAAACATTTACTGTAACATTTTCATCAATATAGGTTTCATCAACAAAGCGGCCACCTTTTCCGGGTGCATCCGTTAGCATGTCGAAGATGTAGAGGTCGTAAAATGTTTCATCGGTGAGAATATGTGTGTATGTTTCACCATAAAGCCACACCACGTTTTCGTTTTCCACAAAGCCATCCGGCCCAACATAGTTAGCCCAGTTGCCTCCGACAAACATAACATTTGATCCTGTATTCAAAATACCACTTTCGATGGTAAAATCATTTAATATGGTTACGCCATCACTACCCATAAAATAGCTATAGTTAGCCGGAGCTTTATTAATAAGCAGATTGTAAAAATAATTTCCACCGGAACAGTAAATAGCACCGTCGGAGGTGTTGCCGATTATTTCAACCGTACCTCCGGTGGGTTCAAAAGCTAGGGTTGTTGTTGCATAAAAAGCTCCTCCGGTTCTAAGAATACCCCCGCTTACCGCAGTATTTGCAGTGCTTGTAAAGTAGATGCTGTTGTTGGTAATTTCAAACAAGCCATTGCTCAATTGCAGATTGCCCCGGATGTATTCCCATCCTTTATCGGGATGGTTGGGGCTGTCGGCGATAAATGTACCGCCATCAATAATCATCGAGCCAGCAATTTCCATAGTAAAGCGGCCGTGTACGCTTACATTTCCATCAGCAATATCGAGCAAGCCATGAAGGGTAAAATCGGTGTCGATTTCCAATATCCCAGCCCGGGTTCCTTTATCGCTTTGCTTTTCCGGTAGCGGAGTACTGGATGACGCTGCCATGTTTTTGGAAATATTGTAAGCAAGGATGGAGCTGGTAGCATTATCTGTTACATCGCCATGCACAATAAGGGAATTGTTTTGTAGCTCAAAAGTGTTACCGGCGTTAATTGTAAGATCGCCATCTACTACTACTGGTTCTGTTGCCGAATTGTCGATATAGGTGGTTTGCCCAGGATTTTTGTTGATAACAATATTTCCATACACCACTGAGGATTCAAAACATGATAGGCCGCCTCCCGAAATTCCTGTAAAGGTAATGGTATGGGAAGGGGATGCTGTAAAACTGCTACCTTCACGGGGTATAACCCAACCTGTGGTATAAATATTTCCCTCCTGAAATAATGCAGTAGCACCCTCTTGGATTTCGAGCCAGTTTAGATAGCCAGTCAAATTTATCACATCTGCCGAATTGTCCATAATGAGGGTTCCACCATCATCAACATCAAGATAATTATTTACAGTAGCTTCAAAACCATTCAAGCTTAATGAACCACCATTGATGTTTACACCGTAGTTTACGATAATATCAGAGATGAGATTTACATTATTAGTCCTGCTATTATCTGTGGGCAGGCTTCCATCGCGGTTTTGCTGTTGTGATGGGGGCAGTCCATCAGTGGCAAGCTTGTCAACCTTCAAAATATAAATTGGTTCTCCCTCAGCAAGAAACAGTGAAGCATCGGACGGACCATACATTTCCACAGTTAAATTTGAGAGGTCAACATCTGTTCGTTGGTTGGAGAAATTATATGCCGTGCGGATGGTGCCACCGCTTATGTTGGTAGTTAAGGTTTTTGTATTATTTATGATGTCGATTCCACAGGTTTTGAAATCGATGACTCCGCCGGTCATCTCAACCAAAGCATCATCGGTATAAGGCCAGTCGCTGATTGTGCCTGAAACATTGATGGTACCACCAAAATTATGGATTTCCCCGTTCAGGTCAACATAGCCATTGTTGGTGAGGTTTATTACGCCGCCGGGGTTTACATAATAGCTCCCATAAAGCCCGTTGTCGGCCAAATCCAGAGCCGTAAATTCGCCATCTAAAACATCGATGCCGCCGCTGGTCCAGTCGTAAACATTGCAGATAACCGTGTTGTCGTGCGGACGAATAGCTGCTCCCAGGTTGGCTTCGAGGATGTTGAATGTTTCATCGCAGTAAATGTTTTGGTGGCCGGCACCATTAAAAATCACCCGGCTGGTACCTTCGTTGAAACCACCGGTTCCAACGCTGTTGTTCCAGTCGCCGCCCAAAGTTATGGTATAATCTCCGGCATTAAAAGTTCCCTGGTTGATGCTTATGTTTTTCGCAACCTGGATGTTATTGTTGGCGGTGGTTGCAGTTGTAGCACTGAAAAGAACATTATTAAACAAACCTGAACCTGTACTATAATTATTGAAGCCCTGGTTGTTGCCATCAAAAATGAAGGTACCGGTATTGTTATTTAATGTAAAATCGAAAGTACCATAGTAATTAAAACTGCCCCTTAAGATAAGATTTTGGTTTGTATAACTATTAAAAACTGCACCGGAAGTAACAAAGAGTAAATTTTCGATCACCACAGGATTTGTGCAGTAGGAACTAAGTCCAAGAAAGGCACCACCTGTTTTATAAACCCGTAAGTTGTAGAACCTGCTGCTTTCCTCATAATTACGGATGTAGCCATTAGTGGCTCCTTTAAAATCGACAAATCCTGTTGAAGGCGCGATATTTGACCCGGCATCGCATTGCCAAATCCCATACACATTGATAAAAGTATTGTAATCATTTACTTCGAGATAAGAGCCATCGTACCAGCGGATATCTCCCAAAACGGCAAGCACGGCATCTTCCAGGTTTAAAACAACATTGCCTTCACAATTTACATTTCCGTATGCGGTAAGCAAATGCGCACCAATGGTAAGTGTGGCTCCATCGTTGATGGTTAAATTGTTGCAGTTGGCCTCTGCATTTAGGATTGAAGGTTGATATGGTGTTGCTGCAGGTATCGTTACATCAATATCTGATGTGGGAACTGTGTTGAAACTCCAATTTCCGGCGACCTTCCAATTGGTGCTCACAATACCTGTCCAGGTGCCGAGGCCTTCGGTTAGCTCGATGTGGAAGGTGTGATTGCTGGCAGTATTGTCCTCGTCATCCAACAACAGCAAATAGGTTTCACCGGCGGTCCAATACAGCTCCCCATATAGTCCGGGATAATAAATATCATCAATACACAGCCAATCCTCAGCGGAGCATGAGCCGCTTTTCCACATATAATCCACATAATTGCCCCCGGAAGTAACCTGTATGGCATAATTTCCGGTTTGTGGTGCCACAAAACTATAAACCTGTTCCTGGCCTTCGCAGTAATAGCCACAGTCTGAAGGTTCGCTGGTGTACCAGCTACCATATCCGCCACCAGTATAAGTCTTTGCATTTCCGGAACCAGTTCCTGCAATGGAAATAATATTGGAACAGGGATTAAGGGCTACATAAAATGAATGGGTGGCCAATGTAGTTTGTTCAGCATCCAGCAAAATGTAGTAGGTTGTTCCGGCTGTCCAGCTCATCAAACCCTGGGTTGAGGGCGAATAGATGTCGTTGATGCATGTCCATGAACCCGAGGAGCAAGAACCGGTTTTCCAGAAATAATCCACCCAGGTGCTGTTGGTGCTGGTAACAGTTATGCTGTAAAGCCCGGTTTTTGGTGCAACGAAACTGTACACCTGTTCGTTGCCATTGCAGGTAAAACCACAAAAATTGGATTCCCAGGCTCCTGTTCCACTTTTCGAAAAAGTCTTAGTATTCTGGCTTCCACCGCCGCCCAACGAAATAATATCGGAGCAGGGGTTTCCATAGCCGGTGAGTGTTATTTGTTTAGGGCTTCCATAATTATCCGCATTATGAGGAATATTTAAAACTGCTGTTTTCAAACCCGATGAGGTAGGAGAGAACCTTACGGTAAAAGTCCCCGATTCGCCTGGTGCAAGGTACAGAGCACTAGCTCCAATAACCGAAAACTGGCTTGCATCGGTTCCGTTAATATAGGAACTGCTAACTTCAAGGTTAAGATAATTCGGTCGGCTGCCCGAATTGCTGACCGTAAAAACATGATCTTCATACGAGCCTACATTCTCAGTTCCATAATTGTAGGATGATCCAGGCGAGGTGGAGATAGCTACACTGGAACCGCCGTTCGACAGCCAGTATTGTAGGTTGTTATTCGAGTAAGAAAGGCCAAATTTACCCCAACTGTTATAGTAAGTGTCGTAGTCGCATCTATCCCATACATCAAGGTGGCATGCTCCATAAAGCTGGCCCCGGATTCTTCCTTCCGGATCAACTACTCCGCTACCTGAACTGCCTCCCGCGGACTGACCCATCGTAACTTTTGTGTAATGGAACTCGGCAGGGGCATGTGGGCATGTGAAGTCAGGTGATGTTTTGTTCAACATGCGATGATATTTCATTAATGTTCCTCCGGGGTGATGCACCGAATGCATCACGGTGTTATTTGATACACTGCCCAGGTCCCAGCCCATGTAATAATTGCCTCCCACCTCTTTCAGCAGAACAAGCGTAAAGTCAGTTTGGCTGTTAGTGGCTATCAAGTTTGAGCCATTTATGATAATATGGCTGGGATTTACCACTCCGCTGTTGCATGAAGTTGACCAGTAATAAAACCTCGCCTCAAGGCCTGCTGCCGATGTTTGCGTATCAAAACAATGGTTGGCTGTAAGTAAAAATGGTTGCCAGTCCCCGGCACGCGCGTCATTAAGCTGGGTGCCCGTACACAAACCATATTTTACGCCCGTAGGAAAAAGCAGTCTGGCCGTGGCTCTGCGAAAACCATCAATATGCGCGAAGCTATTGGCATCGCCGCAGTTGGCATCCAAAAAGCAATCGCGGTAAGTCTCCTCGGGGATGTACCTGTTGTCGGCATGAATTACTTTTGTAATGTTAAAATAAACATTTTCTTCGATTTGCAAAATAGGTATTACTACCTGAAGAGTAACATAATCGGCAAAGGTGGTAGTGGTATAAAATCCATATTCATCCAGTGTTGCGCGCAGATCGTGCTGGTTGAAGGCATAATCGTCCTTGCTGAACAGGTTTACTTTTACACCATGGGGGAAATTCCCTTCGGCAAAAAACAGCCTTATTTCATCCGCTTTTTTTGATTGGAATAATGCAGTGTAAACCAAAAGCTCCTTGCTGATGCGTGAAATCCGTCCGCCAAACCGGCTTATTTCACCACTTTCAGGAACAGTGATTTCATCCAAATTAAAATAAACAGGCGCATTCAAATCACGAATCACGCCAATTGCCGGGGGGTCGTAGGATTCTTCGATAATTTGGCGTTCTTCACGGGTGAGCGTGTCGAGGATGTGCATTTCGTTGGGTTCCAAAGCCGACCGGGTGGCATAAAATGTAGGGAGTTCAGGAGTAACGGAGCCATACCTGGCAAAATACTCCTCAGGGTCAAACTGCTCTGAATCTGCGGTCTGTGCAACGATCGCAACGGGAATCAAAAAGGCAAGGATCATTGCAAATGATAAAAAAAGTATAAGTTTTCTCATGACGTTAGGTATTAGGTTTATAAATAAAAAGCAAAACAGTAATCTATTTTTGATCTACGTAAAAAGAATAAATACCTCGATGATAAAACATTAAGCCTTAGTCGCAAAAACATCAAGGACTTGTTGTTTTGAACATAGCCTGATAATACCATAGCAAATATATAAAAAGAATAATCCACAATGTCTATTTATTATTTAAAAACTTGGTCAATTCATAAATCTGTTATTCTTTTTATTGGATGAAAAATAGTAAGGCCACACAAATGTGTGACCTTACAGCGCAAAAAAGTGATCTGGATTTTAGGTCAGACACCTAATTCTTAATAAGTTTTCGGATGACTATTGAATTCAAACCAGTTAGTCTCAATTGATAAATGCCACTGCTAAATGCTGACATATCAATCGAAACCGTTTCCTGGTTTTCAGTTGTCTGTTGGTACAAAGTTCTACCCGAACTATTGATTATGGCAATTTCTCTAAATCCTTTCACCCCACTTATCCATACAACATTCGATGTTGGATTGGGATAGATGCTAATTGCAGAAGTTGTCGATCCATTGATGCCAGTGCCCGAAATTTTTAGCTGTTTAATTGCTGACAAGCCTTCGTTTTCGTAGAACATTCCATTGGGCATATTTTGATCGAAAATTGTTTCCAAATCGAATTCTTCATTTGATGTTGGGTTGTAAAGTTTCAAAGTAAAAGCTTCACCAATTTCAAAACCATCCTTTTCCATTGTGGTGGCATCATCGGCAAAAACTGAAATAACTATGTTTTGATCAGGCTTTTCAACTTCTGCAATCCCATAACAAATGCCATCCGATGCAAACACGCCAATTACGTCTCCCGGAAGGATATCTTCCATGCCATCAGCAGCAACTGCAATTAGGTGCGAGGATGAGGAGTTTTTAATTTCATTCCATGGATTATATGGGGGTTTAAACTCGGTGGGTTCAATATTCGCGGCAACATCAGCATTTGGAGGGTAAGTGAAAAAGCCTCCCGAATTGAGCAGCATGTAGTAAGCCCATCCCGGTTGCAAATCGCCAATGGTATTAATACTCATTGCAGGCCAATATACCCCTGTTCCGGCAATGCTTTTCAAAACCACTAAATCCATCGCAGCTAAAAGAGGGGCAGCTGCTACCGGAATATTATTGATCACGGGAACGATGCTCCAGCCAGCCGGGGCTGTAATGGTTTTATCCATTTCTTCTGGACCGATGATTGGCAGTATTGCAGCCGCATCCATTTTTACACGGTAAGCCGATTGGCTTTGCCAGTTGACAATGGTGTTGATAGGCCCTGCCGGGTAATACATATGATTCATGGTTTGTGCAATAACAAAATCGTCGGCTACCGGAGCGAATACGTCAACGATATTATTATTTGCCGGCATCAGGTAGCTCGATAATCCGCTCCAACCTTCGGGAAGATTAATATTTTGAACGGGGTAGGAGCCCTGGACAACTGTTACCATTACATCATCTACCCCATCGGCCGAAACGGTAATCTCGCCTGTACGTGGTGAAAGACTTGAGTTTTCTTCGTAATTCACCGTCAAAGTGGCATCGCCGCTTCCGCTCAATGGAGCAACTGTAAGCCATGGGACACTTTCTGAAACTGTCCAATCGAGGGTGCTTGAAACTTCAAAGGTGGTTGATCCGGCAGGTGCAGTAAGGTTTCTTACAAGAGGTGTGACCTCCAATGAAGCAGTAAACCAATCAATCAGGTTATAATCGTCCAATTCAAAATCGGGGCCGGCAAAAGTTCCTGTGGCTTCATGAAAAAGTATATGCCCCCATTCGTAATCTTTGGCAATATTATAATAAGTGCTTGTATCGGGGAATGACGCATTATAAATTGTGATATCCTGGTCATTGTTGATTGTTAGAAGGGCCCCCGAAGTAACGGAACTGTTCCCGTTTCTAAATTCACAATTGTTAAAGCTATAAAACGGATCTACAATGGCTCCATCATTAATATGAATCCCAAAAAAATTAATACCCATGTATTTAAAAATGGCATTTTCGGCAAGGATGGTTCCTCCAGCATTTACTTCAAATCCGTAGTAGCCGGCAATAGTGCGACGTCCAATGGTAGCCTTATCAGATGGTCCTCCAATGATTTGGATGATACCACCGCTGTTCACAGTTAATATATCATCTTCATGTATGTATAAACCTGCCCCGGCGTCAACAATAATTTTACCTCCATCGTTGATTATTACATCACCCATGGTAAGCAGATTATTTCCATTCAACAGAAGTGTACCCTCCTCAACTATCAGCCCGTCGCCAAATTCCATATCAACACTGGTGGCCATGGTTACAGTTAGGCCTTTATTATCTGTATTATGAGGAGGAGCTAAGGCAGTTTTTTCATCGACTTCGTCTGGGACAAAATCAGTTGGCCAATCGGTCTTATCGATGATAAGCGTATGGAAGTAACCAACTGTGGTAGGTTTGTCGAAAGTAAGTACTTGATCCGATGTACCTTTAAATACTGAAGTGGTTGACATATTTGTATAGTAGTTTCCACTGGAATTCACAGTAAAATCACCTTCGAAATAATGTGTCAGGTTAGGGACCTTATCTTCCCAATTGCCATTATCGATCAGCAAATCCCCTGTAACATTGATATTGCTTTCGGGTTTAAACTTGCCTGATGGTTTATTGATGACTACATTTCCCAATATTTCCCTTTCAGTATTGGATGTGAAAATTTGATCGGCACTGCCATTAAAGGTCACAGTTTCGGTATCGGAATTAAAACCATTCCATGGGCTTGATGACAAGTTATTATTCGTCCAATTGCCACCTACCCATATTTCGAGGTTAGGATTACCTTGCGTTGTTAATCCCGAACCTTCGTTGAGTAATACATTATTTCCTATATGTAAACTCGAAGCTTCACCCATATTCAACATGCCATCAAGCGTTGTAAAATCATTTAGCACAGTTGCAGTTAATCCCGGGTTTAAATTCAATGCGTAATAATTTGGGTTTGATTTATCCACTACCAGGTTGTAGAAAGTTTCATCCGTTAAAATCTGTGATTGATTTTCACCATTAAAAACTACCATGCCACCGTTGTGGATAAACCCTCCCGCATTGTCGCCCCAGTTTCCGCCAACCGATATTGTCAAGTAAAAGCCAGGATTGATTTCCAGATTTCCGGCATCGATGCTCAGGTCATTTAAAATGCTGACATCAGTTACCAAAACGGACGTATTTCCATTTAAGGAATTTACCCTGAAATTGTAGAATGAATTACCCTCACCACACGAAACGATTGCTTCGGTTGTGGAATTTACGTTCACCTCGACGGTACCTCCGGTCGGGTTGAAAACCCCAAGGTCATCATTTGCAAAAAAACCCGTACCCGAGCGAATAATGCCACCACTTACAGTGGTTGTTGCTGTAGATTGAAAACGCGGACTATTGTAGGTAAGTTCGAAAAGCCCATTCGTCATTTCAAAATTTCCTCTTAGATATTCCCATGCTTTGCTTAGTGAGTATGGAGCATCGCTGATAAATGTTCCTCCATCTATGATGAGTGAAGCAGTAGCTTCGGTGCTAAAGCGGCCGTGTAGAAGTGCTTCGCCCGTGCCCACATCCATCAGTCCGTTAAGGGTGAAATCTGTATCTATTTCGAGGGATGCACCTTTGGTACCTGTATCATGTGTGTTATTTGGATCATGACCTTCATAATCTTTAGTGCCGGATCCATCGGATGGATTATCCTTTTTGAACGAACTGTAAATATAGGTTTCAGATGTTGCAGTTTCGATGAAATTTCCATGGATAATCATCGAACCAAAATTTACTTCCATTTTATTGTTGGCCGAGAGAGTAAAGTCCCCATCAATTATAATTGGATATTCACCATCTATCCATATTTGGAAATATCCATCAGGTTTTTCGATTATAAAATTACCGAACACCGTATTTGGATCGTCGCTGGCTATACCAGATCGTTCAGTAGAGGAATGAAAGTGTATAGTATTGGATGGTGTAGCAGTAAACGAGGCCCCGTTATAAACCATTAATCCCCAGGTAAGATAAATATTACCGGCACTAATATTTCCGGTTGAGCCCTCGTTAAAGAAAAACTGGTCGAAGACATCGTTCCCTGAATAGATTACATCTGTTGGCTTATCCATGTTCAGTGTGCCATCAACATAAATGTTATCCAAAACTGTAAGCTCATTGCCGTTAATAGTAAGTGAACCATCCTGGACTTCAAGATTATGCGCCACCACCACATCCGACATCAGGTCAACATTATTTTCTTTGCCATCATGTGGGATTGGATTTCCGCTTCTGTCAATTTGTTTTGCTGGTGGCAAGTTATCTGTTGCTCCTTTGTTGATAATTAAATCTCCAATCGGGACGCCATCAACCAATTCAAGGCTAGCTTCTGGTGAACCATACATTTCGATGGTAACATTGGAAAGGTTTACATCACTTCTTTCGTTTTCAAATCCATAAGGTGTCCTGATGGTACCACCAGATATGAAATCATCAAAAGGAAGGCCATTGTCCTCGATGAGGATCCCACAAGTTTTTACATCAATAATGCCATGGGTCATTGTTAAGGAGGCATCGTTTTGGTAAGGCCAAAAGCTAAATGTCCCATATAGGTTTACAGTGCCTCCAAACACATTTAGATCGCCCATCAAATCGATATCTTCATTCGTAAGATTTATGGTACCTCCCTCACTTACTGCATAAAACCCAATTACGCCAGGGTCATCAAGGTCGTTGGCAGTAAAGGTTCCGGCAGAAACCCCAATGCCTCCATTGGTATAGTCGTAGCTGGCACACTCAACTGTATAATCACCAATTAGCAGCCTGTCATCACAATCAACTTCAAGCAGGTTAAAGGTTTCGTTGCTTTGCATGTATTGCAGGTCACCATCAAATATTACACGGCTCCAGTCCTCAACAAAACCATCAGTGCCAACCGTATTGTTCCAGTCGCCCCTGACATAAATATTAAAATTCCCGGTACTTCCCGGGGCAAATGAGCCTCCGGTGATGCTTAAATTACCATATATATAAAGATTACTGCTGTAATCATCCGCCAGTGCTAATGGTGCAGTGGTATTCACTACCAGGTTGTTTAGGTAACAATCGGTATGTGGTTTTAAAGCAGCAGAAGGATTGCCATTGAAAACCAGTGTACCGGCGGAAAAATAGAAGTGCCCACCCATATTGTTTAAAAAACCATCCAGAATAAAATCATAAGTTGAAAAATGATAAAGTATTGACTCACTGTAGTTATAAAGGTTGCCATCTATATGAATGTCGGCTGTAGATTGAACGCTAACGGCAAGGCCCAGTATTTCGGTTTTATAATTTCTGATATGATTAAAGTGGCAATCGTCTTCTTTACTTACAATCCATGATGTGCCAGGGCCGGAGAATTCAACATAGCCCGAGCTAAATTGCACATCAGCACCGGGTTCGAAATACCAACTGCCTTCGCAATCGATGGTTGCCGAAGCGGTCATGCTGCCTGTTGATCCATTTTCCCAGGTAGCATCTCCATAGATAAACAGGCGGGAAGTCGTTTCTGTCAGGTCAACATCGCCATACGTTTCGAGGTTTCCGTTTACACTTAAGTACCGGCTTACGATATCCAAACTTGCGCCCGAATTGATGGTCAGATTGTCGCACTCGGCATTGGCATTATAAATCCGGCATTCATGCGGCGTTCCATCCGGAATTTCTACATTGTCCATTGCCGTAGGGATTTGGGATAAATTCCAGTTAGATGGGTTGTGCCAATTATTACTTACAGCACCTGTCCATACTAACTCAACTGATCTGGAATGGGCCAATGTGTAGGATCCAGAGGCGGTAGAGTAGCCCCTAACCTTCAAATAGGCATAGCCATCGTAAGTTGCTGTCCAGGTAATCTTTGAGCGGTTCGATTCGCAGCCATCGTTGTTGCTTGTAATAACTGAACAATTATCATCCAGTAGGCTCAAATACGTATCAAAGTCGGCTGTAGCACCAAAGCCACAACCCGTTTGAAAGGTATAGGTACTCCCGGTCAATACTTCAATCCGGTACATTTTGCATGCATACAAACCTACAGACGAAGCGTGTGTGCCCCAGGAACTATTTGGGGAAATTTCAAAATTATAACCGGGACAAACAATACAATTAATGGTAGCCGTTGAACGATAATCTGCAACTTCACTTTTTGTGTTAATGATTGTCCAGGCATTGTCGGCATCAGTATAGTCTCCGGTGGCGGCACCCATAAAATCTACTGTAGGGTTAGAGAAGTACCCAACCCTTGTTGAACTCTGATAATAGGGTGGGAAGTATGAACCACTAGTGTAGCTCATTGTGGATGAATAGAGTGTACTATTTGATCCTGTCCATCTCCATCCAGCCGAATATGAATAAAGAGCTGGCCCGGGTTGGAAATTTTGCGCTTTGTGATGTCCGCAACCCATGTTATGTCCCATTTCATGTATGGGTGTAAAGGAGCTAGTTGTGCCGATACCTGCTAAAGAAAAACCATAACTTGGGCTTCCCGAGCTGGTGTTAAGTACCCAACCTATTCCACCTCCCATGGTGGTGAAAAGTTGCACCAGGTCTGCCCCATAGGTGTTACGCCATGTGTGTACAATGTCCATGTAACCTTCAGTAGTAAAGGTCAACCTGTCAAGGTCAAGCTCCACATCGCCACTTTCGGTATAGCTTACTTCTGATGTATAGACCAATCTGTTAGTAACAAAAGTTTCGCTATTGTCGTGAACAGTATTACCTATGGCCACTGCTGTTGCCACACAGTTGAGGATGCCACCGCCATAGTTATCGCCCCAGGTGGCTGCTGCAGGCGTGTAGAGAAGCATAACGTCGATAATTTCATTGACTTTAGGGTTTAATGCAGATGGTTCAGTTTCACTCTCGATTCTTGTTTGAACATGAATATCATTCTCCATTGGTTCATCGATTGTGGGCGATGCATGATGCTCCTCTTCAGGTATTAATGCAGGGTTAAGTTCAATCAGGTAGTGTGTTAATGTAACAGGATCGCTGGTTATTTGAAATCTTTTCCCTTGTTCAGGGACAAAGATAGTTACCAATGTTCTGTCTTCTGTGGTTGAAATGATTGCAAAAGCGTAATCAAATGATTCCAATCGCGCAGTAATTGTTAGGTTTCCATCAAAATAGTTTTCCACTTTTTGGGCTATAGCTTTAAACCTGGTGTCCGGAAAAAGGTTAAACATGATCTCATCATCGGCTTTTACTCCAAACAATGATTTTATGTTATCACTCAACTGAACTTCCCTGAACCTGATAACGGCATCCTTGTTGTCGAAAAAATGCAAGTCTTTGCTAACATCTTGCTGAATCCCGGTTTCATATTCAATGAGTTGAAACTTGTTTGCCTGTGCACTGGTATTTGTAGGAATAATCATAAACGATAAATTCGCAACTAATGCCAATAGTAAAATCTTTAATTTCATGTTTCCTCCGTTTTAATTGTTATTAATCTCCATTGTGCTGCCATCATCCATTTCAGTTTGTATAACCCAGCCTTATTGTTGTTGTTTTTTAACCTCTATTCCAAGCTATAAAGATAATATGTCGAAGACCAAAAGTCAAGCGAAATTTAGGATCAGGTAGGTTTCAGTGAATATGTGGCAGGTTTGAGTTAGAATTTGGCGGGATAAAATGCTGAATAAAATGTGAGTACTTTGTGTTGACCTTTATGAGATTTAATTTTTTTTCTTAAATTCGGGCCGTCAAAATATGATGAAATATGAAATCTCATTCTCTCGTCCTCTTGTTGATATTTTTTAGCATTGGCCAATTTTGTACTTCGCAAAATGCTGAAGTTGATAGTTTGATTCGCCTGGCCGAAGAAATTGAAGGCATCGAAAAGGCAAAACTTTATAATGATGTTGCTGAAATATTTTTGGGCTACGATCCTGGAATGAGTTTAAAATATGCTGAGAAAGCCTATGAAATATCTGCGGAAGAGGGAAGTATCGATGATGCTTATTATTCACTCCTTTTTGCTGGTAATGCCTACTCAACTATTGGGCAGCATTATAAGGCTGTAGAAACGCATTTGCAATCCCTCGAAAAATATGGTGCATCTATCAGCCCTGCAAAACTGGCGCAATTGCACAATCAATTGGGCTCATCCTATCAAAATATCAACAATTTTGATGAAGCCATTAAACACTTGCTGAATGCTTTAAAAATATTAGAACAACTCAACAACGAGCAGGTAACAAAGAGTGTTAAGCGGCTCACAATTACCACCAATACTAGTATTGGTACTTTGTTTAGCAGACTAAAGAATTACCCCAAAGCTCTCGACCATTATAAAAAAGCGATGGACATGTGCAAGCTGACAAATGACAGTTCGAATATGATGATCCTCCACAACAATATCGGCATTACACATGAAGAAAGGGGAAATCATCAACTTGCCATTGATAATTATTTTACGGCATCGATGCTTGCTGAAAGTTTTGGTTCGAAAAATATTGTTGCAAGGATTTCTTTGAATATAAGTCTGGTGTATGTACGCATTGACGATTATGTGAAGGCTTTGGATTTTGGTCAAAAAGCACTACGCTTGGCTGAGGAAACAAGTGATCAGTATAGCTATACTTTTAGTTTGAGTACTGTTGGTCATATCTATCTCCTTATGAATAAACCGGATTTAGCCATAGGATATCTTGAGCAGGGAATTGAACTTGCCAAGGCCAATAATTATGCTAATATATTGGGACAGAGCTATGATTATCTTTCGCGGTATTATGCAGCCATAGGTGATTTTAAACGTGCGTATGAAACCCGGGGTGATTATTTTGCAATCAATGATTCATTAAATGATTCTGAAATGGCTTCGCGTGTTGCCGAACTGCAAACCAAATATGAAACCGAAAAGAAGGAGCAGGAGATTGTTTTGCTGACTAAAGATACCGAAATCAAAGATTTGAAGATTAAACGTCAAAATGCATTTACCTATGCATTGATCGGGGTGGTCGTGTTAATTATTATCATTGGATTATTATGGTTTGGTAGGTTGAAGGAAAAACAAATGCGTGAAAAAACTGAACTTGAAAAAATCAATCTTGAAACTGAGCAAAAGCTTTTGCGTGCACAAATCAATCCGCATTTTATGTTTAATGCGCTCAATTCGGTGCAAAGCTATATTTCGGCCAACGATAACCTGAAAGCCATGAGTTACCTTGCAAAGTTCTCGCAGCTCATGCGCAATATTCTCGAAAATTCAAGAAAGACCATGATTACAATAGAAGAAGAAGTTAATACACTTTCACTTTACATGGAGCTTGAGGCGATGCGCTTTAAAGATGCTTTTGAATTTGAAGTTAAAGTTTCGGGTAACATCGTTCCTTCAAGGACTTATATACCGCCCATGTTAATTCAACCTTTTGTCGAAAACGCGATTAAGCATGGATTCAGGGACCTCGACAGAAAAGGAAAGCTGATGGTTGATTTCTTTGCTATGAATGGAGTGCTTTCGTGCAGAATTGAAGACAATGGTATTGGTCGGGCAAAAGCGTTGGCTATAAATCAAAGTGTGAATGGGAATCACAATTCTTTAGGGATGACAGTCATACAGGAGCGACTCACAGCTTTATCGAAAGCCCGGAAGGTAAAAGCTAAATGTGAAATTGAAGATTTGGAAACCGGTACAAGGGTGTTGCTGGATATGCCTTTTGAAGTGGAGTGAATTTGTTGAAAATGATAAAATGCTTGAATGCGACAATGCTTAAATGCGACAATGATAGAATGCGGCAATGATAGAATGCGACTATGATAGAATGCGGCAATGCTTGAATGCGACAATGATAGAGAATGCGATAATGCTTGAATGCGACAATGATAGAATGCGACAATGAGGGAGGGATGCAAGCCTCGACGTAGGAGAGGATGGCGGCCCTGGGATAGTTTAGAATTCTGAGTTTGGAGTTTAGCGATAGAAAACCCACGGAATAAAACTTACGGATTTAGTATGATTCTACTCTGCGCCCTCAGCGAACTTAGCGGTTTAGATTTTGTGTTTTGCGTTTTGCGTTTAGCGTTTGTCTTTTCATGACAGAAAAGCTAAAAAAGGTGAAGCCAAATAAGAACATGTATTAAAATGAAAACAAAATAAAACATGATAAAAGCAATTATTATCGATGATGAACAGGATAGCCGTAACACGGTATTGAACATGCTTCAAAACTACTGCGAAGGTATTGAGGTGGTGGGACAGGCTGCAAATGTAGCAGAAGGTTTGTTAATCATTACCAGGGAAAAACCCGATGTCATTTTTCTTGACATCCAGATGCCCGATGGTTCTGGGTTCGACCTGCTTGAAAAGCTCCCCGAAATCAACTTCCAGGTTATTTTTGTAACCGCTTACGACCAATATGCCTTACGTGCCATTAAGTTCAGTGCGCTGGATTATCTATTAAAACCCATAGATCCCCAGCAATTGATTGATGCCGTGGGCAAAATTAAAACTAAGCCTGAAAGTTTTGATGATATCACCAAAAAGATAAATATTTTACTACGCAATAAGAATGGTATCGAGCGCATCACACTGCCAACCTTTGAGGGGCTTAGGTTTGTAAATATCAAAGATATCATCCGTTGCGAATCCCAAAGCAATTATACCAAGTTTTATCTTATCACTGACGAAAATATTATGGTTACGCGCACGCTCAAGGAATTTGAAGACGCTTTTTCGGGATTGGATTTCATCCGGGTCCACCAGTCGCACCTGGTTAACACCAAATATGTAGATCGCTACATTAAAGGCGATGGTGGCAGCATTGTTATGGCCGATGGGGCTGAGGTGGAAGTTTCGCGCCGGAGGAAAGATGATTTTTTGAAGAAGATGGCAGGGGAGGGATAAGGCGTTTTTGTAAGTCACCCCCTGAATTGCACAGGGCAGATGCCCAAATTTAGTGAAGGCAGTTTGTATGCCCCAAACGGTTCAGGGGGTGACTATTTCGTTGTTTTATTTCAACGTTTCCATGACCTCCTGTTTTCAATGATGGAAAGTTGCCCAGTCACGACTTTCAAAGTCCGCCAGCTGGCGGACTTTGAAACGTCAAATGAAGACAGCTAATCCTTTTTAACGTTTCCATGTCCTTCGGACGATGGAAAGTTTCCTACCCCCGACATTCCATCGTCCACGGGACATGGAATCGTCAGCTTTATAAAGGACAAATATCTTATGAGTAAAATATTCCCTACTTTCGCTTTTTCTACCACACAACCTGTATCTTGTTAAACTAATTAAGCTATTGCTGAATGATAAATTTTTTGCTTGCTGCCCTCACCATCTTTGCTATCATAATTATAGGCATTTTACCTTTTGCCATATTGTACCTCTTCTCGGACTTGATGTATTTTTTCCTCTACAAAGTTTTTGGCTATCGCAGGCAGGTGATTGAAGGTAACCTGAAATTGGCATTTCCAAAAATCAGTAAAAAGGAGATGTCGGAAATGTTAAAGAAAGTTTATAAAAACCTCACCGATATCCTTGTTGAAGGGATCAAAAGCTTTACCATGACCAGCAGGCAGATTGTTAAAAGGCATCGCGTAACTAATCTCGAAATTCTTGATAAATATAGGAATGAGAAGAAAAGTATTATCGCCGTGCCGGCGCACTATGCCAATTTTGAGTGGGGGAGCTTGTCGGCAAGTTTGCAAACGGGTTACAATGTTATAGCCTTTTACAAACCACTTGGAAATCCCTGGGTTGATAAATTCTTGCGCTGGAGCCGCTCGCGTTATGGAACTTCCTTGATTTCGATTTTCGAAACCAGCAAAGCTTTTGAAAAATACAAGGATACACCAACGATATACCTCATGGCTGCTGATCAGAGCCCATCGAAGAAAGAAAGTGGCAAAGCCCATTGGGTGGATTTTCTTGGATTGAAAACAGCCTTTTTGCATGGCCCGGAAAAACATGCCATCAACAATGACCTCGATGTTATTTATGTAGATATTCAACGTGTCAAGCGTGGTTACTATGAATTGGAGTTATCAGTATTGGCCAAGAATGTAACTACACTTCCTGAGGGAGAGATTACCCGTCGATATGCTAAAAAACTGGAATCCATCATTTTGAAAAACCCGTCAAACTGGCTGTGGTCGCACAGAAGGTGGAAGTTGGGGATTGGGGAGAAGTTAGAGGGTAAAAGGTAGAAGAAAAATGATGATTGATGATTGATGATTGCAGGTTGTTGATTCCTGATTGGTAATGTGATGGAGACCTTGCATCGTCCGAAGGTCATGCAAGCGTCAGGAAGGAAAGATATAAGATGTCCGATGTGTGATTTTTGATATAAGATTTAGGAGGTAGCATCAAAAATCTGACATCTTACATCTGACTTCTGATATTATTAGAGACGCAAATGAATTTTGAATATCGAACTGCTGAATACTGAATGTTGAAATTGGGAAATATGATCTCTGTTATCGATTGAAGATTTTTGATTTTTTGATTGGTAATGTGATGGAGACCTCGCATCATCCGCCAAAGGAGGACACACAATCGTCAGAGAGAAAAGATATAAGATGCATAACAAGAAGGGTTCGCAGCCCTGACCGACCAACCTTCGCTTCGCTTTGGTTGGCGATGAGGGAAGGGATAGCAGCCCTGGATTGGGAAAACAAAACCAGGGCCGCCATCCCCTCGTTCCTCGGGGCTTGCCTGCCTCGTCGGCAAGGCGGGCATCCCTTGCATAGGGAATACTTGATATAAGATATCCGATGTTAGATTTTTGATATGTGATCTGCGTTGACTACATCAAACATAGGTGATCGGTAGTCGGTGATTGGTGATCAGAATGAAAATCCAGGATAAGAAGGGTTCGCAGCCCTGACCGACCAACCTTCGCTTCGCTTTGGTTGGCGATGAGGGAAGGGATAGCAACCCTGGATTGGGGAAAAAAACCAGCGCCGCCATCCCCTCGTTTCTCGG
>Ga0208900_1000795_pt1 | contig 18674 bp, 20 predicted proteins | sample AntAceMetag02UKK_FD_184763 | JGI IMG/M metagenome (GOLD analysis project Ga0208900, IMG submission 184763) | Saline lake microbial communities from Ace Lake, Antarctica - Antarctic Ace Lake Metagenome 02UKK (SPAdes) (version 2) | ecosystem: Environmental > Aquatic > Non-marine Saline and... | reverse complement strand
TTATGAGGATGCGAAATCCAAACGTTTGGTACAATTTCCCGGGAGCTTCAACCAATAATGGCTACACCATACATCAGTTGTCCCGGTAGGGTACTGTTGGGAGAACAACAGGTTTTATCAAAGAACTTAAATCTCAGTAAAACAATCACTTATATGACTTCGTGTCGCAATATCGTTCCGCAAATATGGCTCCAGCTGGCCAACTTGCTAGAAGGCTTATAGTGTTACGTATGTTTCGTTTTCTATTCATTTTTCCAGATGCCCACTAACCGGCTGTGAGCCACGATTTGCTGTTAGTGGTTGTTTTTTCTTCAAATTCTACTCTTTCAATAAAGATATTGCCTTGTCTATCAATTTCTTTTTATGTTTAATTATACTGTCAATGTCAGGTATATCGAATTTCTCTCCATCAATTTCAATCTTTTGAGAATTAGAGGTTATGTATAAATCACAAATTTTCATTTTTTGATTATTGTCGAGAATTATCGAAAATTTTCCTTTAAAATCCCTGTACCCAATTGAGTCTGTATCAATTTGTTTCTCTGTTCTTTCATTGAGTCTAGAGCCATTCATTCTGGAAAAAATGGCTCGAATAAATTCTCTTGAAGGATTTGCAAATTCTTTAACTATCAGATTATGAAAAAATTAGGATTGAAGATCAATGTCAACCGCTGCTAGACAGATTTAAATCACTATATGTGTCGGAAAATCCTAATAAAAATTACAACTGTTTGATAGACATTTATATTAAGTGGTACAGGGATAATTTATACTTCTGTAAAAACTATAAATCAGAAATACCTAATAGAATTGTTGATGAATTTGAAGAAAAGTTTGTGAGGTTAAAAATCTTAAAGAAAGACAAATTTGACATTTCCTATATGAAACATACTAGAAAATGGGTTTCAATCGCTTTTGATTTGACTTTAAAAGAATGCTTGGAAATGATAAAAGATACTCCAACTTTTCACCCAGTTGGATAAGTTTAGAACTCTAATATAAAGAAAAGGGCGAAAGCATGACAGCAAATCATGACCCACAACCGGTTAGCGCTCGTCTGGAGAAATGAGTAGAAAAGGAAACATCCATACGGACTCCCTTCGGTCGTACGTATCATTGGAAATCTTCGCGCAAGTGAACGACTGAGAGCCATATTTGTGGAACGTTATCGATTTTTTGCGTTTTGTGTTTTGAGCTTGCGTTTTGCACTTTGGATTTAATACGAGCAAAACAGTCAAGGCCCAATAGTAGTAACCAGCTTCCCGTCGAGGGTATAATATTCGTTCATCAGGTTCACCGTAAGGCAGCTATGAATTGGTAAAATCCCAATAAAGTCCCCAACACTTATTTTATCAAAGAATGCGGCGTTTACCTTGATCACACCGTGTTCTTGCGAAAGTGATTTAACATAAGCCCCACCAATAGCTTTTGACCAGGAATTATTTTGCAATTGAACCACTCTTCCATAAATCGGCTTTCCTATATCATCCAGTATAAAGTCCTTCGACAAATGAATTGCCCCTCCGTAAATTACAATTTCCATACGTTGGGCGTGTTTTGCCACAATCGGACATGCCAATGCCACAGCTATATTTTCAGTTTTGCATGAACCCAATGCTGCCTGCATAAAATCGTACAGCACAAAGTTTCCGGGCCTTATTTCGTCAATCCCATCGAAATTTTCTACAAGGCTCATCGAAGGGGTATCGCCAATGGAAATCTCAAGGTCAATATCATTTCCAATTAAAAAAGTCTTCAGCCGCATCAACGCTTCTATGCTTTGCTCATGTATAGCAATCACCTCTTTGTGCGATCCGGCTTTGTAGGTATGCCCATTGTGAACCAACAAGCCTTTAAAATGTAGCAATTCATGTTGGCGGATAGAATTAAGCAAATTATGGATACCTTGATGATCGCTCACCAGCATCCCGGTACGGTGATAGCCTGCATCAATTTTGATGTAAATTCCGACTTCAGACTTAAGGTTGGAAGCTAAATAATTGACTGCTTCATCATTTTCAACCAGCAGGTTTAAACTGATTTGCATCGCGAGTTCATTGATCTCGTCAATCTCAGCAACATTTACCGGAAAAGCTACTGTAATGTCGTCCCAGCCATTTTGTGCAAAATAAAGAGCCATACTAATTGATGAAACAGTAATGGCTGAAATCCCTTCATTCCTTATCCACTCACCTACTTCAGCAGATTGATGTGTTTTAAAGTGCGGCCTAAAGCGAACACCACTTTTATCAGCTTTGGCCTTCATTTTTCGGATGTTGTGCAAGCATTTTTCCTTATCGATGAGTAGCGTGGGTTTCTTTAATTTCATTGACGTCAAATTTTAGCAAAGGTAAAAAAGTAAGTTTTGATAGTAAAAGCTTATTTTTGAAAACAAAAAAACATGAAATCAAAAACATTTTTACTCATTGCCATAGTTGTACTGTTTGGATTTGGATGTGAACCGGGTGCCGATGATCGAATTACCGAAAAAATAATTTACGACGTACAAATTAAAAATACAGACGCGAATTCTGACTGGTGGAAAAACAACTTGCCAGGTCCGGCAAGGGATAAATTAGTTAAGCGTTTAATGGATGGGGCCAAATCAGGAGATGTAATTGTATGCGATGAAAATGGCACAGCAATGAATTTGGGGGAAGCAGCCAACATTGGAATTGAAACAGCGAGCATGACTTTCCAACACCCCGAACCACCATACAACAGTTTTGACACAATTGTTCGAAGTGAAATTGATTACCACGATATTACAAGAATAAGATTTATGGAAGAATGGTATTTTGACGACAGGCATTTTTTGATCGATAAAAAGGTAATCGCAATTGCTCCTGTGGTTGAAAATTATGGCCCTGATGGAAAATTCAGGGGCTACGAAGCGTTGTTTTGGGTGTTTGAAGATTGAGGAACTGCATTAATTTGAAAATTTGACGATGTGCAAATTTGTAAATTAAGACTGCTTAAAGGGAAACAAAAGACCAACAAAACATCATTAACATGTTAGCAATAGTGATCTTCGTAAGAGCCTACATGTATTCAATAATAGAAGTAAAAAATTACCAAATGATTAGGGTTTGCTGTGCGATAATTGAGAAACAAGGAAAGGTCCTGGCCGCAAAACGTGGGCAATACATGTACCTTTCAGGGCATTGGGAGTTTCCCGGAGGCAAGGTTGAAACCGGTGAAACAGATGAAAATTGTATTTGTAGGGAAATTAAAGAAGAGCTGAATTTGGACATTTCAATACTGGGAAAACTTATGGAAGTTGTGTTTAGCTACCCAGAAAAATCCATTCGGTTAATTCCCTTTGTTTGCAAAATTATGAATGGAGAAATTACCCTAAAAGACCATTCAGAGTTTAAATGGATTAAACCCAGTTTATGGAACCAACTAAAGTGGGCTGCAGCCGACATTAAAGTAATTGAGCAATATTTGAAAAAAGAAAAATAGAAAAAAGTTAATCGTGAAAAGCTAACGATTAACTTATAACAACTGTCGCCTTCTATTCAACAAAAAGCACAAGCCCTTTGAGGTACTCTCCTTCGGGATGGTAAATATTTATTGGATGGTCAGCTGGCTGGGTGAGTTGATGCATGATCCTGATATTTCTGCCGGTGTTGGCAGCAGCCGAAAATACTGCTGTCCTGAAATCCTCCCGTGAAACTACCTGCGAACAGGAAAAAGTAAATAGGATACTACCCGGGCTCATATTGTTCATTGCAATCTCATTTATCCTCCGGTATGCTTTAAGTGCATTATTGAGTGCCTGTCGGTGTTTTGCAAATGCAGGAGGGTCGAGAATAATCACATTAAATTTTTGATCCAAATCCCTGAAATACTCAAAAGCATCCTTAGTAAAATAGCGATGTATTTCCTTTGCACCAAAATTCAATTCCATATTTTTCTTAGCCAAATCAATTGCTTTTTCCGAAGCATCAATACTATCTATCAAAGTAGCACCTCCCCTTTCGGCATATACCGAAAAGCCTCCCGAATAGGAAAACACATTGGCCACTTGTTTTCCATTACAATACTTCTTCAACAAATTCCGGTTCTCACGCTGGTCGATGAAAAATCCTGTTTTCTGCCCCTTGCGAAAATCAATTTCGAAATGGTTCCCATGTTCTAAAACTACAGCATTTCCTGTACCAACATCGCCGCCAAGGAACTTCTCAGCATTTTCTTCCCCTGCCGTATTTAATGTCGATTCACTTTTATCATAAATGGTTTGTACTGTTTTACCCAACAAAGCCAACAAAATTTTTGAAAAGAGGGCCCTGGTGCGGTACATCCCCACCGAATGGGCCTGCAAAACAATCACACCGTTATAATAATCAACAATTAAACCGGGCATATTGTCGCCTTCGCCATGAATAAGCCTAAACACATTGGTTTTAGGATTATCAAAAAACCCCAATGACCTCCGGTAATTTATGGCACTATTTATCTTGTCGGTCCAGAAGGCTTCATTGATTGGCGCTTGTATAAATGAGAAAATCCTGATCGTAATTGAACCATTTTGGTAGTGCCCGGTAGCCAAATATTCGCCCTGGGTTGAGAACACTTCCACAACATCACCATCAGCAGGTTTGCCTTCGATGCGTTTTATCGCCCCTGAAAAAATCCATAAATGGAAACGCTTAATCGACCTGTCGCGGCCAGATTTTAAAAAGACCCTTGGAAATTCATTCATTTTATGTGAAAATATTTACTCAAAATTATTTTTTCAACGATGCTTTTGTGGAAATATACTCCAAACTCTAAACTCCAAACTCCAAACTCTAAACTCTAAACTCCAAACTCCAAACTCCAAACTCCAAACTCTAAACTCTAAACTCTTCTCTCTAACAGCTCTCTAATTTCAGAAAATAGTCCTCTTTTTACAATTAAATACCTGATAAAACAAAGGTAGTTGAGGAGTACCCCTACCCAAAATCCAAGTAGATTATAACAAAGATCAATAGGGTTGTATCGACGTCCGGGAATTATTAGCTGGTGCACCTCATCAATGATTCCGAAAGTAGAACCAACTAAAAGGATTACTACAAATGATTTAATGCTAAATTTTAGGTTACTTGGTACTTGCCACAATACTACAGCGATGCCCAGGATGAAAAATACAAGGAAGTGAAATAAATAGTCCAGTCGAAATGAAACCCAATTGTTTTCAGGAATTTCTGGATTTGGCAAGTTTGGAATGGATGAAACCGTGGCGATAATTACTGTCCAGGTGATTGAAAAGATCCCGAGGAAGCTTTTTCTGAAAAGGAATTCAGGTAATTTCATAAGGGATTATTGTTTAAGCTTCTTTTGGCTTTTTGCTTGATATCCCAGGCGATAATAAAAAAGATTCCGGGAATAATAAAAGGTAAGGAGAACAACAATGCATTACCAAAACCAGAAAACACTTCACTAAACCCGATATAAAGTCCCATCGCTAGGCCACTCAAAACCAACAATCCCCCGCCAACAATCTCGATGAACCAACCAACGATGTATGCAAAAAATGCAAAAGACATTATGGTTAGGACGAACAAAACATCAAATGAAGCTTGGGCATTTTTGTAAGCTTCAAAGCCATCACCCAATAGAAATGAAACGAAAAATACTATCCCGAGAAATCCCAGCAAGCGTCCGTACCATCTGAAAGAGCGATATTTATCCATGATAATTTAGTTAATCATTCAAAGATTCAAAGATTCAGAAATTCAAGGATTCAAAAATTCAGAATTCAAAAATTCAACATTCAATATTAATTACCCTTTTTCCCCTATAAACCCTATTTCCCCCATATACCCTATACACCTTATATACCCTATATACCCTATACCTTCTCCCCCTCAAACTTCACCGGATTTTTCACCTTCTCATCCAACAATGCATAGTTCACGGCTTCCATCATCGAATCGACATAATGGAATTTTAAGCCTTTAATGTATATCTCTTTAATTTCTTTGATGTCCTGTTCGTTTTCTTTTGAAAGGATGATGTGTTCAATTTTTGCACGTTTGGCAGCCAGTATTTTTTCCTTAATTCCACCAACTGGCAGCACTTTTCCACGGAGGGTAATTTCTCCGGTCATGGCCAGCTTCAACCTTACTTTACGTTGTGTAAACAGCGATGCCAGCGAAGTGATCATTGTAATTCCGGCAGAAGGGCCGTCCTTTGGTGTGGCACCTTCGGGAATGTGAATGTGCACATTGTATTTTTGGAAAGTATCGGATGGGATATCCAACTGATCGCAGTGTGCTTTCAGGTATTCATAAGCAATGGTGGCCGATTCCTTCATCACATCGCCCAGGTTACCTGTAAGGGCAAGGTTGCCTTTTCCTTTGCTTAAACTGGCTTCTACAAAAAGTATCTCTCCACCAACCGCGGTCCAGGCAAGACCTGTTACAATTCCTGCCACATCATTCGAAATACTTTTTTCCTTCTGAAATTTTGGTGGCCCTAAAATCTTATGTAAATCTTCCAGCGACACCTTTTTTACATATGGATCGCCTTCAGCTATGAACCTGGCTTTGCTTCGCAGTACTTTCGCGATGTTTTTTTCAAGCAGTCTTACACCCGATTCCCTGGTGTAATCGTCAACGAGTTTTTCGAGGATTTGCTTTGAAAATGTCAACTGGCTCCTTTTAACGCCGTGTTGCTTAAACTGTCGGGGGACAAGGTGTTGCCGGGCGATTTCTACTTTTTCTTCCAGAAGGTAGCCGTTAATATCGATGATTTCCATCCTGTCGCGAAGGGCAGGATGCACTGTGCTGAGTGTGTTTGCTGTGGCAATAAACAAAACCTTCGATAGGTCATATTCCAGATCCAGGAAGTTATCGTGAAATGTTGTGTTCTGCTCAGGGTCGAGCACCTCGAGTAATGCTGCAGATGGGTCACCACTAACGTTTGCCCCAATCACTTTGTCGATTTCGTCGAGAACAAAAACCGGGTTAGATGACTTGGCTTTTTTCATACTTTGAATGATTCGGCCCGGCATAGCACCAATATAGGTTTTTCGGTGTCCCCTGATTTCAGCCTCATCCCTCAAGCCACCCAGCGACATGCGGATGTATTTCCTTCCGATTGCCCGGGCAACTGACTTGCCCAGCGATGTTTTTCCTACCCCCGGAGGGCCTACCAGGCAAATGATGGGTGATTTCATATCGCCTTTCAATTTCAGTACTGCCAGGTATTCGATCATCCTTTCTTTCACTTTTTCCAATCCGTAATGATCCTGGTCAAGGACTTTTTGGGCGTGCTTCAGGTCGAAATTATCTTTGGTATATTCGTTCCAGGGTAGTTCAACTAAAACTTCGAGATAGTTGAGGTGCATTGAATAATCCATGGCAGCCGGGTTGATACGCGTAAGTTTCCCGAGTTCCTTCTCAAAATGCTCCCCAACTTCCTTCGACCATTTTTTCTTTTTGGCTACCTCCCTCAATTCTCCAATCTCCTCTTGCTGGCTGGTTCCGCCCAATTCCTCCTGGATGGTCTTCAATTGCTGGTTCAGCATGTAATCGCGCTGCTGCTTGTCCATTTCATTCTTAACTTTGCCCTGGATCTGGTTCTTTAATTCCAGCATCTGCAACTCTTTGCTCAGTGCAGCAAGTACCTGGTTTGCCCGTTCCCTTACTTCCGAAATCTCAAGCAGTTGTTGCTTTTCCTTAAGGTTAATGTTCAGATTGCTCGAAACAAAATTCACAAGAAATACCGGGCTTTCGATATTTTTGATGGCAAAAGCCGCATCACTTGGAATGTTAGGGGAGAGGTTAATGATTTGGATGGCCAGGTCTTTCAGCGAAGATATAAGTGCAAGGAATTTCTTGTCCTGTAATGCCCGTTTGTTGGTTTCAAAGTTGACAACTTTAGCCCTGAAGTAGGGGTCTTCCTCAATCATCTCAACCATTTTGAACCTTTTTTTGCCCTGGATAATGACCATCGTACTCCCATCCGGCATCTGCAGGATTTTCATGATGTTTGCCACAGTGCCAATGGTGTATAGGTCGCTCGCTTTTGGGTCTTCAGTGTCAGGATCTTTTTGTGCAAGTACGCCAATGGTTTTATTACCGCTGTACGATTCGCGGATAAGCTGGATGGATTTGTCCCTGCCCACAGTAATCGGAAATACTACACCCGGAAAAAGCACTGTATTGCGCAATGGCAAAATAGGTAGTGTTTCGGGTATCTCCTCTGCGTTCATAAAATCTTCTTCTTCCTGCGAAAGTAGGGGGATGAATTCGGTATCTCCGTTGATGATATCTGTCAGGTATAAACTTTGTTCTTCTTTTGGTCTTATCATGATGTCAATTTGTATGCCATTGGTGCTTTTATCGCAATATTGGCAATAGTAAGTTCAATTATGAAATTTGGGCAAAGTTATTTGAATTTGTTTTGCTTTTTGGGTTTAGATATTTGTGCTTAAAGATTTCATATGGATGTACCTAAAGATATTTTCATCTTTCTCGGTAAATTCCATTTCTCTCCGTCTATAAACAACCCTTGCAACTTTTATTGCCCTATCAATATTGTATTCAGTCATGCCATGTGTTCCGCCCCAGGAAAATGATTTGATGAAATTTCGCTGAAAGCCGGCACCGAATATATTGGCGCTCACTCCCACAACGGTTCCTGTGTTGAACATGGTATTGATCCCACATTTGGAATGGTCGCCCATGATAAGTCCACAAAATTGAAGGCCTGTCTTGGTAAACCTTTCTTTTTCGTAACTCCACACCTTCACTTCTTCGTAGGTGTTTTTAAGGTTGGATGAGTTCGTATCGGCACCGATGTTGCACCATTCGCCAATCACCGAATTTCCAATAAATCCATCGTGGGCTTTGTTAGAGTAGCCAAAAATTACAACATTGTTCAGTTCGCCGCCAACTTTTGAATGTGGGCCAATGGTGGTTGGCCCATAAATTTTAGCGCCCATTTTTACTGTAGCATAGTCGCACAATGCAAATGGGCCTCTAATGGTACTGCCTTCCATCACTTCGGCATCTTTGCCAATATAAATCGGGCCATTTGTGGTGTTCAGGATTGCGCCTTGCACCTTTGCATTTTTCTCAATAAAAATTTCACCATCACCAATTTTAGTATTTGATGCATCAAGTTCCTGCGACTTTTTTCTCCTGGTCAGTAATTCAAAATCACTTTTAATGGCCTCAGCATTTTTCGAAAAAATATCCCAGGGGAAATTAATCTTCGTCAGTGCCTGGTCGAAGGAAGTGTCAACAAACTTATCTTCATCAATATTTAATGCAATCTCCAGATCATCGGCCACCACACGTCTTGCAATAATAAATCCGGATTGGCTGAGCGATTCATTCATCGCCAGCTCCTTGATTTTACTGACCAACTCTTTCGTTGGTAATACCGAAGCGTTGATAAGCATCATGTCACTGCTGGTTTCCAATGGGAATTTTTCACTTAGGTAATCTTTCGTTAAAGTAGAGGTTTTTGTCCCAAGTAATTTTCCCCATTTTTCGCGGATGCTTAATATCCCAATCCGAATATCTGCTACCGGCCTTGTTAATGTGAGGGGCAGGAGTTGTTCGTGGCTTGAGTCATCGAAGAGTACGTAATTCATACAGCAAAGGGTGTTAGGATTGAAATATTTGATTTATGTTGATTAATTCATTAATAAATAGTTATTATTATCAATTCTCATGAATTATTCAGATTAGCATACACAATCAACAAAACTATGAATTAATCATCATTTGTCAGGAAAAATAATTTTGCCTTTTCCCGAAAAATGAAAAAGCCCTGCTGTAATCAGAGGGCTTGGATTGTATCTCAGTAAGAAAAGTAATCTTACTTATTCTTAGCTTCGTAATGCTTTTTGTACCTGCTTTTAAACTTGTCAACGCGACCTGCAGTATCCACAAGTTTCATCTTACCAGTAAAGAATGGGTGTGATGTGTGCGAAATTTCCAATTTGATAAGCGGATATTCTTTTCCATCTTCTTCAAATGTAATTTTTTCTTTTGTCGCAGCTGTTGATTTTGACAAAAACGTGTATCCGTTGGAAATATCTTGAAAAACAACGAATCTATAATCTTTTGGATGAATGTCTTTTTTCATATTTAAATACCTTTATGTTTTGGGCGTGCAAAAGTAGTAATATTCAATTAAAAAACAAGAAAAATAGTTTATTTATTTTGTTTAGTGTCCGCAAGAAAACTCACTTTCTTTCTGTCTTTGATAAGAAGGTATCAAAGGCAAGGCTTTCGTTGTCTTGAAAATAAGGAGTTTACTTTTATAAGTGATTGTTTTCAAGTCGAGAGTAACGCTGTATTTGGCGTTTTCTTGCAAAACTATTTGCCCCTGTCCATTAACTCGAGTGTTTGCTCTATAAAGGTCAAATTCAAGGCGTGTGAGAAATTCAAACCGCAGAATACTAATGTATTTGAGGATTTGGATTTTGAGCAACAACACAGAAGTTGGGCTTTATAGACGAACACTATTTAAGGCTTAGGAGGAATTCCATGGTATCAATCCCATCAGCATAATCCCAAAGCTCCGGCATTTGCGATTGACCCGGCCTAACACGTTTTGTTATCTTTTTATCGATGGAAACAATACACTGGATTTGCTCATGCTGCGCCTGTATGCTGTTGTACATCTTGCCAAAATCATCATATACTTCATAATAAATCACCGAAATTGGTGAACTGAAAGCAGTGTTTTCAGTCAATAGCAAAAAGCCATTATCGAGGTGTGTAACTTTATTTACAAGAAATATCGACTTGTTGTAATCGTAATTATTTACATACTTCGAGTGGTTGATTACATTTTTGTAATCTTCGATGGATTGAAAGAATTTATCAAAATTGTATCCTTTAGGCACAAAAAACTTTGAAACATTGCGACAACCCAAACCAAAATACGAAAATATATCTTTGCCCAAACCTAAAAAATCTGAGCTGGTTTCTTCGCCGCTTAATACAGCAATGCCATTTCGGTTTTTACGAATGATGTGTGGGTATTTACCAAAATAGTAATCGAAATACCTGGAAGTATTGTTGCTACCGGTGGCGATAATGGCATCAAAACTTTCGAGTTTGTCAGTAGTAAAAGCAATACGTTTTCCAAATTCCGGCTCAATTTTAACCAGGATTTTTGCCAGCAGAGGTAACAGGTGCTTGTCGTCGGATGAAAGCTTTGCCAGTATTTTTTGTCCCGACAGCAAAACTGACATAAAATCGTGAAAGCCAACCATGGGGATGTTCCCGGCCATTACTACACCAATGATGTTCGCTTTGAAAGGCTCTAGTTTTTTGTCGTGGTATGTGCACAGCCACTTTTCAATCTTTGCGCTCTCTAAACTATGTCCGATTGCGGAAATTGCATTTTTTACATTGTCGGATGTAAACCATGGATTGTAGTTGTTGCTGTTTAAAATCAGGTTGTGCAGTTGTATGATCTCGCCTTTAAAACTATGGTAATGCGAAGCATCAGGGTTTCGCAGGATGTCTCCCAGTTTGGCAAATGCATTTATTCTGTTAATGATGTTCATTGGCCTGCTACAATTTTTTTTCAAAAATAAACAAATAGAATTATCGTTTTGGGTAAAAATACACACAAATGCTAAAATGCTTCATTTTTCTTTTCCACATTTTAATATTTTCTGCAAGTAGTTTGTTTTCACAACGCGAAAAGCCGGATGTTGAGAACTTGCAATCGCTTGCTTCGCAGCTGTACGAAGAAAATTCTGATTCCATCAAGTTTGAGCTGAATAATAAAGTTAAAAAAATGTTGACAGAAGTATTGAAAGAAACCAAGCTAGATGATATCGCCGTCGATACTTTAACATTTTTAAAAGCTTTAAATGAAAATGATGGCAGGTTCAGGTTAATAACCTGGGTTTATCCACTTTCAGATGAGTTGTACAATTATTCTGGTTTTTTACAGCTTTTTGATAAGGATGGGCTGCATGACACCATTTTTACATTGGGATATAAAAAAACTGATTTTGATATTTTAAAAGCACTGCCGATTGATGAATGGCCGGGTGCCGTTTATTACAAATTGATTGAAAAAAAATCAGGTAAAAATAAAGTTTACACTTTGCTGGGGTGGATGGGCGCAGGACCAGGAAAAGCAAAGCGTGTGATTGAAATTCTCGATTTTGATGAGGCAGGTATCCCATATTTTGGTAAGCCCATTTTTGTAATGGGTGAAGGAAAGGTTCAGGATCGGGTAACTTTTGAGTATGCCGAAGAAGTTCCATTGCATTTAAAATACGAGAAGCATCCGTTGTCCGGCAAAAAGAAGAAGGCAGGGATGATTGTTTTTAACCGCCTTGTTGGCAACAATCCTCAAATGGGCAGGATGTACAAAGCCATGATACCCGATTACAGCACTTACGATGGACTTATTTTTGAGGATGGAAATTGGGTGCTGCACAAGAGCCTGGATTTAAGGGTAAATACTGACGACTTGAATAGAAAACCACCAAAGGAAGCTGGGGGGCTTGGGCCATCAGGGAAGTAATTAGTAAGCTGTCAGTTTTCCTTTAATATCTTATTTCGCTTGTTTTTGTAAATAATTATCAAGCATTGCTTCTCCACATGAGAACGCCTTTTTATTATGGCCTAGTTTAAAATTTCGGATTATTAAAATACTTCGAGACAAGTTTCTTGTATTCATCAGCAACCTCGGCTAGTTTTTGATTTGGTTTTGCAGGATTTGTTATAGCATCAAAGAATAGCTCACTGTCTCTTTGAGAAACCAAAACTTGTTCTTTCTCAGTAATTATTTCTTTTGCTTTTTCGCTATTTAACTCTGTGGTTGCCATAATTTAATATGCTTGACGATAGTTGCAAATGTAAGGCATAATTCCGTATTAGACGAATCACCTTTGAGATATTTAACCAAAAAACTATGAATCCTCTACGAGGATTATAAACTAATTCATCCTAATTTTACTACAATTCTGAAACCTCTACGAGGTTTAAATCACTGTTTCTAAACTTACAAAAACTTCCAAAAAACTACTTACCAATCTACTTACCAATGAATTGCCTTTTTTTGAGTGGCAAGGTCGGTCATAAACTTTTAAAGCTCAGATACTCATTTAATAATACTATTTCTCTCTATTGATAGCACCCTGATGACAAAGCTTAGGAGATGGTTAAAGTTTAGGAGATCAACCTCGTAGCGGTTGCAGAATTGTAACAATATGGCAAGAAAAAACAAGGGAAATCCTCGTAGAGGATTCATAAAATCAGGAGAATGAGTTAAAGTGTGAAATTTATCGTACACCCATTTTTTTGAGCCCCTCTTTGGAATTATCACAGAATGCACACCAATTTGTAGTTTAATTCCCATCACCTTACAAATTCCGACAAGCCCTAAAATATTCATTCTTTTAACTTCAAAATCAGCATCATTTTCATATAAAATATTTTACCTTTGCGCCCTAATTTCAAAACATTTAGTAAACAAAACTTAAACTGGTTGAGATATGAAAAAACACAATTTTTATGCAGGGCCTTCAATCCTGCCACAATTCACGATTGATGAAACTATCAAGGGAATAAAAGATTTTGCGGGAACAGGACTTTCTGTAATGGAAATTTCGCACCGCAGCAAGCAGTTTGTTGCTGTTGTAGATGAAGCGGTGGCTCTCTTTAAAGAGTTGCTCAAAATCCCTGAAGGCTATTCTGTACTTTTTGTTGGTGGTGGGGCCAGTACACAATTTGCCATGGTGCCCTACAACCTGATGAAATCAAAGGCTGCTTATCTCAATACCGGGGCCTGGTCGAAAAAAGCCATTAAAGAAGCTAAATTATTTGGCGAGGTGAATGTTGTCGCCTCATCCGAAGACACCACATTCAATTATATCCCTAAGGGGTATCGCATTCCAACTGATGTTGATTATTTCCACATCACCACCAACAATACAATTTACGGGACTGAAATCAGGGAAGACATGGATGTGGACGTTCCTTTGGTTGCCGATATGTCTTCAGATATTTTCAGCCGTCCGCTTGATGTTTCAAAATATGCTATTATTTATGGTGGGGCCCAGAAAAACCTTGCCCCTGCAGGACTTACTTTTGTAATCATCAAAAATTCGATTTTAGGCCAGGTTGAGCGCAACATCCCTACCATGCTTAATTACCAAACACATATCGATAAAGAATCGATGTTCAATACGCCTCCTGTAGTTCCTATTTTTGCTGCATTGCAAACCCTCAAGTGGCTCAAAGCCCAGGGTGGTTTGGCCGAAATGGAAAAGAAAAATATTTATAAAGCCGGATTGTTGTACAAAGAAATCGATCGCAACCCGCTGTTTAAAGGAACGGTTATCAATAAAGAAGACCGCTCATTGATGAATATCTGCTTTGTGATGACTGACGAATATAAAGAATTTGAGGCGGAATTTTTAGATTTTGCTACCGAAAAAGGAATGCTTGGTATTAAAGGCCATCGCTCTGTTGGAGGGTTCCGTGCTTCAACATACAATGCTTTGCCGCTTGAAAGTGTACAGGCCCTTGTTGATGCCATGCGTGAATTTGAACAAATGAAAACTAAATAGACGGAGGGTAGGATTATGAAAAAAATACTTGTTGCTACTCAAAAACCATTTGCGCCCGCTGCCGTTGCCGAGATTAAAAAAATTGTTGACGCTGCTGGTTATGAATTCGTTTTGTTCGAAAAATATGCTGAACAAGCAGATTTAATCAAAGCAGTTGCTGATGTTGATGCAATGATCATTCGCAGTGATAAAGCCGACGCTGACGTAATTGCCGCTGCTAATAATTTGAAGGTCATCGTTAGGGCCGGTGCAGGCTACGACAACATCGACCTGGCTGCTGCATCTGCAAAAGGCATTATTGCAATGAACACTCCCGGGCAGAATTCAAATGCTGTGGCTGAGCTGGCCATTGGCATGATGGTATTTATGGCACGTGGACAGTTTAACGGTAAATCAGGAACCGAACTTCGTGGAAAAACCATTGGTATCCATGCTTATGGAAACGTTGGCCGCTACGTTGCTAACATCGCCAAAGGATTTGAGATGAAGGTTTATGCTTTCGATCCATTCATTGACGATGCAGTAATCGAGAAGGATGGTGTTGCCCCACTAGCTTCTGCCGATGAGTTGTACTCCACTTGTCAATATGTATCGCTGCATATTCCATCAAACGAGCATACTAAAAATTCAATTGGCTTTGACTTATTATCAAAAATGCCGAAGGATGCTGTTTTGGTAAATACTGCCCGCAAAGAGGTGATTGACGAGGATGGCCTTTTGAAGCTGATGGCTGAAAGAGAAGATTTTATTTACCTTTCGGATATAGCCCCAGATTGTGCTGAGGAAATCCAATCCAGTTTTGAAGGCAGATGTTTCTTTACACCAAAAAAGATGGGTGCCCAAACTGCTGAGGCAAATATTAATGCCGGAATTGCTTCTGCCAACCAGATTGTTAACTACTTTGAAAATGGAGATTCTACTTTTCAGGTAAATAAATAATTTTATTATTTTTGCCCGCAGGATCAGACTTGGAGATTCATAAGTTTCCAGGTCTGATTTTGTGTATTTTTGTAGAATATTTACTAACCCCGACTAATATTGCTACCTATGGAAAATCATGCTGAAAAACCAATGACTTTTTTTCGTTTTGAAGACTTAAGGGTTTATCACAAAGCCTTGGACTATGTTGAGTGGGTACATGCGAACACTGCACTATTCCCGGCAAATGAACTTCAAACGCTGACCATTAAATTTGTGAATGCGGCGCAGGCAATTGCCCTGCAAATTGCTGAAGGTTCCTCACGCAATAAAACCCAGTTTATTTATTACCTGAAAATGGCAAAAAGCTCCATACGTGAGTGTGTAGTTTATACCGCCATTGGCGAGGGGCTAAAATATATGAGCGAAGCTGATATTGACCATTCGCGCGGTCAGTTGATGGAATTAACAAAAATGATCGGTGCTTTAATTGGGTCGCTTCAGCGGGCTAACCATGGCGATGGTTATGATGATAAGTAACACTTTCGTGCGATATGATTCCCTTCAAATCAAAATTTAACTAGCAAAATTCAAACACTTCTAAATTGTGTTTTTAATATTTAATACTTAATTAAAAAATGGCAATATTAAAAGCTTTTAAAGGCTTACGCCCACCACAAAAAATTGCATCGGAACTTGCATCACGTCCTTATGATGTTTTAAATTCGGAAGAAGCCCGCGAAGAGGCTGCCGGAAACGAGTGTTCGCTTTTGCACATTATTAAGCCGGAAATTGACCTTCCTGAAGATGTAGATCATTATGCCCAGGAAGTTTATGACAAGGCCAGGGAGAATTTCGATGCTTTCCGCAGTAAAGGATGGCTCGTGCCGGATGCTGAAGCTTACCTTTATATTTATGCACAGACCATGAATGGCAAAACACAATATGGCCTGGTAGGTTGCGCTGCAGTAGAGGATTATATGAACAATGTAATTAAGAAGCATGAGCTAACGCGCAAGGTGAAAGAAGAAGACAGGATGAAGCACGTGAGGGTATGCAACGCCAACATGGAACCTGTATTTTTTACTTATCCTGCTAAAAAGGAAATTGATGCGATAGTTGAAAAATGGGTTGCCGAACATAATGCTGAATATGATTTTACAGCAGACGATGGTTTTGGCCACCACTTTTGGGTAGTGAATGATTTGGATGTGGTAAAAAAACTGACCGACCTTTTTGCTGAAGTTCCTGCAACTTATGTTGCCGATGGGCATCATCGTACAGCTGCAGCAGCTTTGGTTGGTGCCGAAAAGAGGAAAAACAATCCAAACCACAAAGGTGACGAAGAGTATAATTTCTTTCTTGCAGTACATTTTCCTGACGATCAGTTAACCATCATCGATTACAACCGAGTTGTTACCGATTTGAATGGTATGAGTGATAAGGAATTTCTTGCCAGCCTGGAGGAATCATTTTTTGTTGAAGGAAAAGGCACCGAAATTTACAAGCCAGACCGTCTGCACAATTTCAGCATGTACCTTGATGGGCAATGGTATTCGCTTACTGCTAAAGAAGGAACATATAACGATAATGACCCAATTGGCGTTCTGGATGTAACGATTCTATCAAACCTTATTTTGGATAAGATTGATATTAAAGACCTCCGTACTTCCGACTGTATCGATTTTGTGGGTGGTATCCGTGGATTGGGTGAATTGAAAAAGCGGGTTGATTCAGGTGAGATGAAAGCAGCCTTTGCGCTGTATCCCGTTTCGATGCAGCAATTGATCGACATTGCCGACACTGGAAACATCATGCCACCTAAAACCACTTGGTTCGAGCCGAAACTAAGAAGTGGCTTGGTAGTGCATGAGTTGGATTAAGAAGCGTAGGGCTTAGAGCGTAGAGCATTGGGCGTAGTGCATAGGGCGAAGGGCATTCCCAATAACCCGAATGCAAGTTTGAAGTTTCACTATAAGTTACATAGCTGCTTTTGCTTTATTTTTTTGACAGGGTTGATAGGGAATACCAAAAACTTCAAACGGATAGCGAAGACGCTTGAAAGATGATGGAAATGATTGCATGGAGCGCAGGGCATGGAGCAAAGAGCAATGTTTCTCCATACCTTTTAACTTAAACCATATACTTAATACCTTTAAAAAATGGATACAAATGAAATCGTTTTAAAAACGCTCAAAGATTCTGAAGTACCTCTCAAGGGTGGTGAGATTGCAGAAAAATCAGGATTGGATAAAAAGGATGTAGATAAAGCCATCAAGCAACTGAAGGTGGAAGAAAAAATATTTTCGCCCAAGCATTGCTTTTATGATGTTAAATAGCCACTGATCTTTTTTCGATATAAATTATTAACCCCGACAGAGTTTAAAACTCTGTCGGGGTTTTTTTTGGAGAAACCGACACATATGCATCATATTTAAAAAAAAACTATATTTGTGGGGCAAACATTTTTCTCAAATCAAAAAACTACTACAATGAAAAAACAAACAACACTTTTTCTCGCAATTTTCATCACTACTTTTCAATTTGTTAATGCCCAGGAAATATCTACAGTTGCTGAGATTTATGGTTTTGAGGTTGGTGATGAGTTTCATTTCAACGAAGAATTTGGCAATCTTGTAAAAGTAATAACAAACATAAAGATCAATAGTAAAATCTATTCACATGATAGTGATACGCTGATTTATTTAAGGCATGTCGATAGTGTGTATATAAACCTCTATGATCCAGATTCTGTTTATTCAAATTATATCGATACTGTAGTTTATACCCGATTGGATTCGTTAGTTAACTTCAGAGAAATAGACACAGTTTATTCAAATCCTGAGTATTTTAATGGACGACTTGTAAATAGGGCTGATTATGAGCAGCCTCCTTACATCTATTCATATATAGATTTTGTTGTTGGATGTGGTATTGGTTGCAATTACTGGTCTGATGTCCAAACTAGTCATAAGTGTCCGAAAGTTTAAAGTACAAAAAAAGCCCAAAGATTCCTAATTTTGTAGCGCTAACTTAAAAAAAATCATGGGCTTTATATTACCGCACAAAAATACGAAAAAATCAGATTCTACATTATTCAAACAAATCATAGATTTAGTGCCCAAGCATATTTTCTATGATGCAGTTCACCGTTTTAAACTTAACAAAGGCTGCTCCACATATATGGCCCACGACCAGTTTG
>Ga0208900_1000793_pt1 | contig 18685 bp, 15 predicted proteins | sample AntAceMetag02UKK_FD_184763 | JGI IMG/M metagenome (GOLD analysis project Ga0208900, IMG submission 184763) | Saline lake microbial communities from Ace Lake, Antarctica - Antarctic Ace Lake Metagenome 02UKK (SPAdes) (version 2) | ecosystem: Environmental > Aquatic > Non-marine Saline and... | reverse complement strand
CCATTGCCCGGCGGGGGGGGGGGGGCGGCATGATATCATTTGGCTCCGCGTCTACGACCCAATATTCGTTGTGTCAGCCAGGACATGTAGGTTTTACATGAAAGAGTAGGCGAGCCTGACATTCTTTTATGCTTCGTTATGGGTGGGCCGGAGCCAGAATACGATCCACCCGTGGCGGCTATACTGAGAGTCTTTGATTTTTGGATTTTCCATTTTTCCCGGCGTATTTCAGGAATGGAATGATCACCCGGTTTGGATTGCCCCCCAGTCCGTCATAGGTGATGCTCACCATGGGCACCCCGCATTGCTTTTCAATGGATGATGCCATGGCCTCGGTGACAAGCCCGGGACAGCAAAAAGAAGGCGTAGCCTGGACGAAAAGAGCCAGATCTGGATGGGCTTTCAGGGTGTAATGGATTTTTAAGATATTATCCATGGATTCTCCGGTGTGTTCCGGCAAAACGCCATATTGGGCCAGAATGTCATCAAAGGGATCATCATAGGCCGTATCAGGCGTTTTAAACAAGGGTTCAAAATACCGATAATATCTATTTTCCATGAGATTCATGGCCGTCATCAGGGTTTTACCGGAGATGAGGGTTTTGTACTTACCCTCCTTGAACCATTTCCTGAAATAGGAGCTGGCAATCATTTTGGCAAACCGATAGTAGGGGGTGGTCACCACCTCACCGCCATGGGCTTCAATGAAATGAATGAGATCATGGCTCATGACCTCATTATCCCGGACATAGAAATCCCCAAAAATACCCACCTTGGGACGACCCGGTTCCGTTTGGGTTTTAATGTGTTTAAAGGGTTCAAGGGCATGGGCCAAGGCTTTTTCCTTTGACTTATTTTGTTCAAAAGCCTTTGTCAGTGTGTCCACGGCCCGGGCAATGGCTGCATCGGTGTCCCCTTTGTTAATTTCATAGGGTCGAATGCTGCATCCAAGACTTCGGATCAATCCACCAAACATATAGGCAAAATAGGCATTCAGAGCCGCCCGCATGGAAATATCACTAAAGGATAGCTCTCCTTTGTATACCCCGGCCTTTTCCAGGCCCGTTCCCATATCTGTCAAAATGGTCTTGATGTGGTGGGGGTAAAGCTTGATATTACAGGCAATGTCAGATTTGCTCATCCACAGCACGGTGCGGGCGGGATCCAGGCTGTGGCTTTCTATGGTCTGGGCATAGCCTGCGGCAATGGCATTTAAGGGGATACACTGGCCGGTGTTGGTTTTAAGACTTTTTTTAATGGTATCCGCCGTCTCTTCCATGAGAATAGCCTTGTATCCCTCTCCCCGGAGTACCGCTGCCAAAAATTTACCGGTGATGGGATCCCAGTTGGGCATAACAATGGTTTTGTCAGACAGCTTATACTCCAGATTTGGATTCACTTGGGAAAGGGAGACCGGCCTGGGGGAAGCCATGGTGTTTTTATGGTTGCGAAAGGCCCGTATTGCTGCCTCAATGCGGGTTTCATACCCCACGCTGGAATCATGTTCGTCCAGTTCCAGAACCAAGTATGGTTTTTCATGGGCTTCCATGATTTTTTTAAAATACCCCACACCAAAGGCATCTGGGGAACATTTAAAAGAGGTGATATAAACAGGAAAAAGATTCTCCGTCCGGGCCGCCACCAAGGTGGCCTTGAGGATGGTGGCAGCATGCTCCCAGTGAATTTCTTGAAGAAGAGGCTCAATGGCGTCAAAATTATGATGATCCAGATCCAGCATATCCTGGAAAAAGGCGTTGACCTTCATGGAGGCAAAAATATCCGGGATGCCCGCATTAAGACTCTCTGATAAAATGGTGTAGGGTCTGCCCACCAGGAGAACATCAATGTCCGTTGCTCGATTCTGTTGATGGATCATCATGGCCTTCAGCTCTTGTTCAGAACCTTTTTTCCACTCCAGTGCCTTTTCATGGGCCGATGCCACATCAAAGAAGCTGAAATGGGCCCCGGGGATTTTTTTCAGGGCCCGGTACAGCTCCATCTTGGTGTGAAAACCGGTGTACAGATATTTCACCACCGGAGAGATGAGGCGCTTTTCGTCAATGTCACCAAGGGAGGCAATCACCGAAGGCACATACTGGGTGTAATAGCAGTACTGCCGCCGGGATTTTTTATCCTGGGTCTGCTGTTCAAAGTAATAGGGAAGAAATACATGGTCTGCCTTGTCAAGGAGATGGGCCACATGGCCATGTATGGCAGCCATAGGGGTACAGAACTCTGCCGTTGCAATGGCACGTCCCCGGCTGACCGGTGATTTCATCTTTTCACTGGTGAGGGTTTTAATGCCAAGATAGTTGAAAAAAGTTTTCCAGAATTGGAGATCCTCCACCAAATGAAGGGCCGCAGGTATGCCCACCGTAAAGTCTGATTTTTCCGGGCTGGGGTGGGGCAGGGTGATCCCTTTTTTTCTATCCCGCAATAGATGAAAATGATTTTTCTGGGCCACAAAATGATCGGTGTTGTAGTCTCTGCCACAGAGAAATCCAAAGGCCACGGTCTCCTTTTCAATGGTGACAATGGTCAGCTTGCAATGGTTGGTACACAGTTGACAGGTTTCCCGGCGCACGGGAAGGGATTGCTTCCAGAGATTAAACCCCCGGAATCCACTTTGTGCTGGCGGTTGATCCTTGAGGGTCAGGGCCACCCCCAGTGCCCCGGTGAGGTGACAATAGGGAGATACATGGATGGGTTTTTTCAGCCGCTGTTCAAAGGCCGCCACCAGGGCTCTGTTTTTGGCCGTGGCTCCCTGGAAGAGGATGGTATCTCCGATCCTGGCTTCGGTGGCCACCTTGGTCATGTAATTATCCCGCACCGAATGCAAGGCCGATGCCAGCACCTCATCCACGCTGTACCCCTCGGACAGAAAATGGTTCATATCCCGCTCCATGAATACGGTGCAGCGATCACTGGAGATGGGGGAACACACAGACTCTGCTCGGCGGGAATACTCGGTAAGGGGACAGCCCAACTTTGATGCCTGCTCCTCAATGAAGCTGCCGGTTCCAGCCGCACACACCGTGTTCATGAAAGAAGAGGTGACCACCCCGTTTTTCATGGTGGTGAACTTGGCGTCCTGGCCACCAATTTCAATGATGGTGTCCACCTCCGGGGTGAGTTCAAAGGCGGCCCGGGAATGGGCCGTGATTTCATCCAGCACCAGGTCTGCTCCCATGATGGCAGAGGAGAGTTTGCGCCCAGAGCCTGTGGTGCCGCATCCAATGATTTCCATGTCCAGTCGATGGCTTGCAATAAAGGTGTCAATGGATCTGAAAATGGTCTGCACTGCCTGAACGGGTCTTGATGCCGTACGTGTGTAAAAACCCGCCACCACTTGGCCGTCACTGCTGACAATTACGGCCTTGGTGCTGGTGGACCCCACATCCATGCCCAGAAAACAATGACGGGTCTCAATGAGAGTGGGGTCAATGTAAATATCATTTTCCACCCCGTTTTCCACAAAATGGGTGCCGCTGTCAAAATCAGGGTATGCGGAAAGAGCCAGATTCAGTTCCGGGAAAAAATGTTGTTGCCTATGGGGCTGGCAGGTGACAACAATATCTTCCATGGTGTTATATCCATGGGAGGATGGAGTAAAAACGCCCTGGCGGATATCATCGGAAAGGCACAACGCCGCCCCCAATGCCCCATAAAGATGGGCATCTTCATCACAGATAAGGGGGGCTTCAATGATATGTTCAAGATGTTTTTTCACCGAAAGATTTTGGGAAACACCACCGCAAAAAAGAATGGGTTCCCGGGTTTTATTTTCCGTAAAAAGGGTGTTGGTAATATTTCTGGCAAGTCCCCGGCACAATCCATCGCAGATCTGGGGCACTGAAAACCCTTCCTGCTGGGCATGGATAAGGTCGGTCTTGGCAAAGACGGCGCACCGGGTGGCAATGTCGGGAATTTCCTGGGTGTTTTCAAAGGCGGCTTGACTCAATTCTCCGGGCCCTGACAACCCTAAGCGGGTGGACTGCTGGTCCAGAAAACTGCCGGTTCCTGCAGCACAGGAAGTATTGTTCCGGGACCCGGCATAGCGTCCAGAGGGATCAAACAGGCTCAGACTGAATTTTTCTCCCCCTACGTTGAGGATGGAACCAGGAGATCCATGGCGTTCTTTTGCCGCACGGATGATGGCCACCTGTTCATCATAGGCAACATCCCGCTGGATGGTGGATGGGGTGGAAGCGGTGACGGCAATGGCTGAAAACAGGTCAGGCTCAATGGTGTTAAGGGCGGTTTTTACCCCCTGGGGAATGTCTCCCTGGTGTGCAATGGCTTTTTTGAGGAGAATCTTCCCCCCGGCGTCAACTCCCACAACCGACACGGACACGGAGCCGATATCAATGCCAAGAATATTGAATACGTATTCCATGGTTAAATTTTCTCCTTTATTTCATTCCAGAATTCCACCACACCCTTGTGCCAGCCTTCGATGAAGATCTTTGTGTATTTGTTGATACCTTCCAGGGAAGACTCCATCAATGGATCCTTGGCAATAAGGGGTGAAAAATATCCCTCCAGCCTGGGATCGGTTACCATCGTTGGAAGGGATGCCAGGTCAAGGACGTATAGCAGATCATCATAGTGGGCTTTTTTCACCCATTCAATGCCTTCCATTCTTCCATTTTCCGAATAGTTTCCCTCGGATTGCATCTTTTCATACCGAAGTCGCTCGATGATGTCTGTCATGTCATGGTCTTCGCGCAATCGTCTCTGAAAGGCTTCTTTTTTCTGGATGGCATCTGTGAGGGCATCCTGGAACATCTTTGAAAGATTAAATGATTTTCGCCATTCTTCCATTTTTTCATGGAGCATGTCTGGAATGCTCAGGGTTATTTTGCGTGTCATTTGCCGATCCTTTGGTGTTTGTTTATAAATGGTGTTTGTTTATAAACACCCATGCCCTATCGGACACAACGAATATTGGGTCGTAGACGCGGAGCCAAATGATATCATGCCGCCCCCCCCCAATGGGCAATGGGCCCGGCCGGAACCGTTAGACGGCCCAATTGGCCGGTTCCTATTACCCATCGGGGGGGGGGCTCTGCTGAGGGTTCTTTTACACTTCATTTTCATATAACATACATGGCTGTAAAACCAGCCACAACGAAAAATGAAAGTCTTTTAATTCCAGCATGTTGGTGAGATTTTCTTATAAAAAAAAAGGAACAAGAACCAAAAATTTGAAATCACTTGATTTGTCCCACCAGATGGCTTTGATATTTTTTTGTCTATAGAGCAGTATATTATTTCTGATTGAGTGTCATAATAATCAATACGTATTATGAAATCCAGGGAGTGTCAAGATTTATTTGTAAAGGGATTATGGAAACAGGTAATTGAAAATTTTGTTTAAGATGTGTAAAAAAAAGCTCAAACCCTTGGACATCTTCTCCATGGATGGTTATAGTCGATAATGAGTTTTTTGGAGGCACTTTTCGGGAGAACCGTGGGGAGAAAGGGTCAGGCTTGGCTTATGGGTATTTTTTGCGTTAAGGATTTAAGATGATAAAAGAACATATTGAGCATCTGGGACGAAAAACCATGGAGATTGTGGAGAGTATAGGTAGAACTTGCCTGTTCATGCTCACTGGTATTGTTCATATATTCACCCTTCCCTGGCAGGTGTACAAGGTGGTGGAACATACCTGGTTTATTGGTATGAAATCCATGGGGGTGGTTATTCTCACCGGCACATTCACTGGCATGGTTCTGGGACTCCAGGGATATTACACCCTGGTGAAATTCGGGTCTGAGGGGATGTTGGGTTCTGCTGTGGCCCTGACCCTGATTCGGGAACTGGGGCCTGTTCTCACCGCCATTATGGTGACAGCCCGGGCAGGGTCTTCCATGGCGGCGGAACTCGGTGTCATGCGAATTTCCCAGCAGATTGATGCCCTGGAGACCATGGACATTAATCCGGTACGTTTTTTGTTCAGTCCCCGCATTGTAGCTGCCCTTATCAGTTTTCCCCTTCTTACGGCGTTGTTTGATGTGGTGGGGGTGTTCGGGGGCTTTATCACCGGGTCTCTCATGTTGGGAATTAATCCGGGTATCTATCTTTACCGGGTGACGGAGAGCGTTGTGTTAACGGATGTCACTGGCGGATTTGTGAAATCCCTGGTTTTTTCCCTGGTGGTGACCACGGTGTGCTGTTCCCGGGGATTTTTTACCCACTTCCAGGTCGGAGGCGGGTATGGAGCCAAAGGGGTAAGTTCTTCCACTACCAGTGCGGTTGTCACCTCTTCTGTGCTGATTCTTTTTTTTGATTATTTGATCACCTGGTTGTTGCTTTAAACTGGGGTGCTCACCCAAGATGGCCGAGATAAAATTAAGGTTTCTGAGTTTTAGACCCTATCGTTATTGGGGGGGATTTTTATTTGAATATATGTGAATACGTATTGAGGAGTGTGCATCTATGACAACGCCTCTGATTGAATTTGTGAATGTTAAAAAACGGTTTGGAGATACCCGGGTTATGGAGGGGGTTAATCTTTCCATTCATCGGGGTAAGATCACTGTTGTTATCGGTAAAAGTGGCAGCGGGAAAAGTGTGTTGCTTAAACATATTATCGGCCTTGAGGAGCAGGATTCTGGAAACATATTTTATGATGGCCGGGACATGGCACAGATGAACAGGGGGGCCCGGGGGAAATTTAAAAAAAGGGTGAGCTACATGTTTCAGGACAATGCCCTTTTTGATGCCATGACGGTGTTTGAGAACATTGCCCTGCCCATTGTTGAAAAATCATCACTCTCCAGGAGTCAGATCAAAGAACGGGTACTCACCCGCATGGCCCAACTGGACATCTCCGGCACTGAGGAAAAATATCCGGCCCAGCTTTCCGGTGGCATGAGAAAAAGGGTGGCACTGGCAAGGGCCCTGATCACCGATCCCGAAGTGGTTCTTTTTGATGAACCCACCACGGGTCTTGATCCCGTTCGAAAGCAGGGGGTGCATGACATGATCAAAGGGTATCAGGCACAATTCGGGTTTACGGCAGTGGTGGTCAGTCATGAAATTCCCGAAATTTTTGACATTGCCCAGCGGGTGGCCATGCTGGATAAGGGTAAAATCATACTTCAGGACGACACAGAGCGGTTTTTGAAAACCGACCAGGAAATTGTCCGATGCTTCATTCATGGAAAGGAAGAAAACAGTGGGAAATGCTAAAAAAAAATGGGTTGAATTTTATGTGGGGCTGTTTGTAATTGTCGGGGTACTGTGTTCGGGTTACCTGTTGGTTGTGCTGGGAGACCTTGATATTGGTGGGGGTAAGACCTACCGCATTGAGGCCTACTTCAGCAATGTCGCAGGGCTTAAAAATGGTGCCACCATTGAGATGGCTGGCGTGGAGATCGGTCGGGTTGCCTCTGTGAATCTGGATACCAAAAAATTACTGGCCCGGGTGGTCATGGGGATTCACAAAGAGGTGATACTTGCCGAAGATGTAATTGCCTCTGTGAAAACATCCGGTATTATTGGGGATAAGTATATAAATCTTTCCCCCGGAGGTTCTGATATGACCCTGGAAGATGGGGATACCCTGTTTAACACAGAATCTGCCATTGATATTGAATCCCTGGTCAGTAAATATATTTTCAATAAAGACCCGGAGTAACTGCCGTGGGTGACCTGGGTTATGATCATGGCTTAAGCCATTTGGATTGAAAGGAATAAGTATGATGAAAAAATATGTGATAACAATAATAATTTTGGGGTGTCTCATGTGGGCTTTTTCTGCCTTGGCATCCGAGGCAGGGCCACGTCAGGTGGTGGAAAACGGCGTTAATGAGGTGCTTTCCATCCTGAATAAGCCTGAGTATAAAGGAGAACTGAATAGAAAACAGCGAGATGAACTTCTCTTTAAAAAGGCACAGGAATTATTTGATTTTTACTCCTTTTCGATGGGAGCCCTGGGGCGTAGTTGGCGGGGATTTTCCCCGGCCCAGCGAGACACGTTTATCTCCTATTTTTCCAGGCTCATTGCCGACACCTATTTTGCAAAAATAGAGGGGGAGAAACTTTCAGACCTCTCTGTCCGGTACGTGACAGAAGAGTTGCTTGACCCCACAAAATCAGGACGCCAGCGAGCCGATATTTTCACCGAAGTGTCCCACGGTGGGGTGGTTACGCCGGTGGATTATCGTATGCTCAAGCCCCCCGGCGGCATGTGGAAAATTTATGATGTTAAAATAGAAGGTGTCAGTCTCCTGGGAAACTATCGGGAGCAGTACCGTGAACGCTTCATGGATAGCCCGGATAAACTCATCCAGGAAGTCAGGGAAAAGGTGAAAAATGAGGACTAAAGGAATTCTTTTCATGGATAAAAAATGGGAGATCCTCCCTGGCACAGGGGTTGCTGCTATGGTGATTTTCATGGTGCTGTTGTGTTCGTTTCCGGTTCTGGCAAGTGACTCTGACAGGATTACACCGTCGCTTTCCCTGGAAACAGATAATCTTTTTGCCGAATATGACTCTGACCTAAAAGAGCCTTCTGTACCAGATCCTCTATATTGGTTCAATTACAGCATGTATCATTTCAACGATAAGCTCTATTTCTGGGGGCTCAAACCCCTGGCCCAGGGTTACAAATTTGTGGCACCAGTGGAATTGCGCCGGGGCATTAATAATTTTTTTTATAACATTCTTTTTCCGGTGAGGTTTGTGAACACGCTTCTCCAGGGGAAAGTAACATCCGCCGGGCGGGAGGTCAGTATTTTTATGATCAATACCATGGGAAGTCTTGGATTTGAACGTATTGCCCAGGATAAACATGGGTTTAAAGATTCCCGGGAGGATCTGGGGCAGACCCTTGGCTCCTATGGACTGGGGCAGGGATTCTACCTGGTTTTGCCTTTTCTGGGGCCATCCTCTTTGCGGGACTTTGTGGGGAAGGCAGGGGATTATTTTCTGAGTCCCACGGGATATCTGAACGACACTGAGGTTAAGATGGGGGTAACTGCTCTGGGTGTGGTAAATGGCACCTCATTGAGAATCGGAGACTATGAGGCAGTAAAAGAGGCGGCCTTTGAGCCTTACATCTCATTAAAAGATGCTTATTTGCAATTGCGGCAGAATTGGGTGGAAAAATAATTAAGGGGCAGCTTTCCGGGTAAGTACCCACAATATGTTTTTTGGTATTCTACAGCCATATTATTGATATTTATGGGTTTTGTTTTGAGGCGTATATGCCCGAATATCCAAAAGTTGGCCTGGTTCAAATCGGGGTAACAGTTTCTAATACCTTTCAGTAGCTTTTGCCGGGTCTAACACCACAACTTGATTGAAAGAGCGGGCAAAAGTGTTACCCAGATATATGCTCTTTTGAACCAGGCCCAAAAGTTCATCAGCATGCGAAGCGTGTCTGTTGCAACTTTTGGTTGGAAGGCGAGCGCAGCGAGTCCTTCCAACTATTGATTATACTTTAAAATTGGCACTTATTTTAAAAAGATCTGTGGCAGGCAGGTCAAGAATGTCTGTCACCCCTGTATCCCTGGCAATGGTTTTAAGGCTTTGCTCAATGATATGTCTGGAACTTGCGATAAAGGTGAACCATATATTATAGCGATGCTCCCGCATGTAGTTGTGGGTCACGCCGGTGTATGCGTTCACCGTTTTCGTAAAAATATCTATCTTGTCATCGGGAACACTGGCAGCACAAAGGGTGCTGAAAAACCCCAGATTGTAGGGCCCAAAATTACCACCAATTCTTCGGATAATACCATTTTGTTTCAGGTTTTCCACCCGACGGATGACCTCCTCCTCTGTGAGGTTCAGATCCTGGCCGATTTTCTGGTAAGGTCTGGAGTCAATGGGAAAGTGGGTTTGTATCCGATTGATTATTTTTCTGTCAGTGGAATCCATGCCGGTGGCGGTGCTCCATTTACTTGTCAGGAAATGATAATAAAAAAGGCTCTGCACGGAAATGCAGAGCCTCTATGGATGATCAAGAAGTGATCAAAAATCAGGAACTATACACATCCAGTAGGTTTGGGAAGGCCAGCCATTTTGCATGCGCCCTTTCCAGGTCCTGAGGGGAACAGCTCATAGATGTGTTTCAGTTTGTATTTGGTCAGCTTGGAAAGAACCCGTACCATGGGAGCAATCCCATTTTTCTCATAGTAGTCCTGGAGAACGTTAACCACTTTCCAATGTTCGTCGTTGAGCTCATCAATACCTTCCTGTTGTCTTACATATTCCACCCAGTCATTGGTGAAACCTTTATAATCAAGCAGGAACCCGTCTTCATCCACTTCAAAATTTGTACCATTCATCTCTATTGTTGCCATCTAAAATACCTCCTGTAAAAAAAATAATTTGTTTTCTATAAGTAAGCTTGCCGTCTTATCTTTAGAATTTACATTTGGCAACAATATCCCAGTCGGTTTCTCTTGTCAATATATAGATGCGGGCATTTGTTAAAAAAAATAAATTTATATGAATGAGATAACTCCCCCTGCTTTTTTTGTTTGGACAGGGGGGCAGTATTAATACTCCCTGGGGGTTTTATTGAGTGCTTCCAGGGTGAAGACAGGTCCATCTTTACACACCAGTTCCTTACCGATATTGCATCGGCCGCACATGCCGATACCACATTTCATGCGGTTCTCCAGAGACATGATGATCTGATTTTCACCATACCCCAATGACTGAAGGGCGGGCTGGGTGAATTTAATCATGATGGGAGGACCGCACACAATGGCAAAGGTATCTTCATCTGCCTTTGGGGCTTTTTGTTCCACAATGGTGGGGACAAACCCTACATTATAAGCCCAGTCCGGGTCATCACACCCATCAACGGTGATGTGCATGTTAATGTCATCTCGTTTCTCCCACTCAAACAGCTCGTCTCGATACAGGAGCATACCAGGAGATCGGGCTCCGTAAACCACATCAATGCTGCCAAAGTTGGCTCGGTTGGCCGGATCCAGCATGTAGACAATGGAGGCTCGTAATGTGGTAAAGGCAAACCCGCCGCCGATGATCACTACATTCTTTCCTTTCAGGGTGTCCCAGGGGTACCAGTTGCCCATGGGCCCCCGGATGCCCATGATGTCCCCCACAGCCATGTTGTGCAGGGCTTTGGTCACCACACCGGTGCGGAACACGGTAAATTTTACAAAGCCTTTTTCCGTGGGAGAAGAGGCAATCCCAATGGGAATTTCCCCCTTGCCGGGGATGGAGAGCATGGCAAATTGGCCGGCCTTATGGTCAAAGGCTACTTCATCATCGGGATTTAAAAAGGTAAAGGTAAAGGTCTTTAACGATCTGTCCTCGGTTGCAACCTCAATATCATCAATGCGAACCGGGTAGGGCATATAGGGATTATTCATTTTGTCTCCTCTATTTTTGCGGCTCGTAGGCGTTCATGAGATTGCACACTTCCCGGATATCAATGTTCACCGGGCAGGATTTGACGCATCTGCCACATCCCACACACATGGTTCCCTGGTCGTACTTGTCCAGGAAATATTTTAATTTGTGCATGAATCGCTGTCTCACCCGCTGGGTTTTCTCCCCCCGGGGGTTATGGCCGGAGCCGTGGAGGGTAAAGAGCGGGGACATGCAGGAATCCCAATTTCGGAATCTTATGGTGTCATTGCCCTTGGTTTCATCCTGGATGTCAAAACACCAGCAGGTGGGGCACACAAAGGTGCAGGTACCGCAGTTGATACACGAAAAAGCCACATCATCCCAAAAAGGGGCCTGGTGGAGATCCAGCAGGGATTTTTCCTTGAGATTGTCGGTGTCCACTTTTGTGGTGATGGCCTGTTCTGCTGTCTTTTTTAACGCTTCTATTTTCTGGACATCATCGGGCGTTGCCTCCTGGTCAAATCCGGCACATGCCATAAATGCCTGACCTTTTTCGGTAATCACTTTGGCCAGATATGCAGAATCCGTGTCCACCAAAAGTACATCCAGCCCCTTTTCATCAAAAGGGCCAGATCCCATGGAGGTGCTGAAATCAAACTGGGACGGAGTGTTCACGGCAAGACCCACAAAGGTGGTGGCGTCATGGGCGTCACACCAATAGGGATCCCGATATTCCTTGGTGTCAAAGTTGAGCTTCACCAGGTCAATGGCCCGGGCATCAAAGGGACGGATGCCTATGACGGCCCGGGGAGAGTAATCTGTGTCTGCCCGTTTCATGAGATGATGCGCCGGTTTTGAGGCATCCAGGGTGGCACTCAACAGTTTTTCCGTTTGGGGAAATACCGCTGACTTCGGGGACAACACCGTGTCCACAACGTTCATGTCCGGCTGTTGAGTCCCTTGAAGAGGGGCAAAACAATAATTTTCTTTTATTTTCACAGGACCAAAGAGCTGGTAGCTCTTCCGGGCAGCATCCACGCCCTGGGTCCATTGGTTTTTATCTATTTTAATAACTTTCATGGGGGTCCCCTATGTGTTTATTTTATAAAATCGTTGGGGTCATCAGGGGCAAATGTGTCCAGGGGTGGACGTTTGCTTATGTCCAGCCCGGCTTCCCATCCGAACAGCTCTTTGGAATCTTTGATCAATTTCCGTGTGAAGGCCCGGACATGGATGTCCATGGGGCAGGCAGCCTCACAGGCACCGCAGTCGGTGCAGCGTCCGGCACAGTGAAAGGCCCGGAGAAAATGAAAGGTCTTGATGTCTGTTTCGTTTTGGCCTTTGCCCACCCACTGGGGATCAGACTCATCCACAAAACAGGTGGGGCAATAGCATAGCGGGCAGGCATTGCGGCAGGCATAGCAGCGAATGCATCCATCTAACAGGTCATCAAAATAATTCCATTTGGTATCTGTGTCCATGGCCTCAATGGCATTGACATCTTTAAAGGGATCATCCAATACCGGCTCTGTTACAACCTCACCCACCAGATCATCATAAATAACCGGATTTCTGTGGGTGCAAAGGGAGCAATTGTCCCTGAGATGATCTTCCCGCTCAATCTTAATTTCCGCCTGGCTTGAGGCGATGGTCAGGGTACTTCCAGACTCTGAATAGGAAACGATCTTATCATCCAGAAGAGCCTGGAGTTCTTTTGGGTTCACCATACCCTTGCAGGGAACCCCAATGATGTGGAGCTGATCCCGGTTGATTTTATTTTCCACGATGTGATTCACAATATTTCTGCTGTCACATCCCTTGGCAATGATGCCGATTTTTTCCTGGCGGTTGGTGAGATAATTGGCCAGGTTCAGGGTGCAGTGGCTGTCCCATGTCAGTTGTTTTGCCTGCTCCGGCGTTCTTGCCATAAAGGGCACGGTGGCCATGGGCACAGACCCCTTACGGTATCCAATGACCACGTCCACCTTTCCTGATTTCAGGAGGTCAACGGCAAGTGTTCTGATCTGTTCTGTATAGCTTTCCATGTAATTCTCCCTAATCAGACCCTTTCACAAATTTTGTGTTGGGGCCCAGTGCTTCAACAGACTGGGCCACTTCCCTGGCCACAGTGGCAAATTTCGTGGCCTCGGCAGAGGAGATCCATGAAAATTGAACCCGATCTTTTTCCATACCCATGTGTTCCAGCAGACTTGCCATCATGGCAAATTTTCGACGTGCATAGTAATTACCTTCCAGGTAATGGCATTCGCCGGGATGTCAGCCAGATACCCATACGCCGTCAGCCCCTTCCCTGAAGGCGGACAGAATAAATTTGGGACTCATACGCCCCGTGCAGGGAATACGAATAATTCTTATGTTTTCAGGGTATTGCATGCGGCTTACCCCGGCAAGATCCGCTGCACCGTAACTGCACCAGTTACACAGGAAGCTTACTACCTTTGTTTTTGTTGTTTCTGACATGTTTATTTGTTCTCCTTTACCCGGCGTTTTGGTCAGGGGGTATTCTTAAATTATTTCTGTTTGTACCTGTCAGTTTTTTTTTATATGAAAGTCTCACCAACACGCTGGAATTAAAAGACTTTCGTTTTTCGTTGTGGCTGGCCTTACAGTTATGTATGTTTTTTATATGAAAGTCTCAGCAACATGCTAAAATTAAAGGACTTTCTTTTTTAGTTGTGGCTGGTTTTACAGCCATGTAGGTTTATACGAAAATGAAGTGTCCAAGTAGCCTCACAGCAGAGCCCCCCCCGATGGGTAATAGGAACCGGCCAATTGTGCCGTCTAACGGTTCCGGGCCGGGCCCATTACCCGTCGGGGGGGCGGCATGATATCATTTGGCTCCGCGTCTACGACCCAATATTCGTTGTATCCATTAGGACATGCCCGTTATAAAAAATCGGCAAGAAACCCCCTGAGTCTTTAGCCCAGGGGGTGTTGACTAAATGGCTTCGTCCAGGGCAAATATCTGGGCAAATATCTGGTTGTTGTCAAATCCCTTGAGGTGCAGGGCACCGGATCGGCAAGATGCCACGCAAAGACCACACCCTTTGCATAGCACCGGGTTAATCTCAGCCTTGCCGCTGAAGCGTCCCTCTGTAACAAAGGAGGGGGCAGAATAGGGACAAATGGAGATACACACACCGCAGGAGCTACAGTTCATGGGGTTTACCTGGGCCACGGTGCCGCTTGTATGTACCGTTTCCCGGGCCAGCAGCGTAACCGCCCTGGAGGCAGCTGCCTGACCATGGGCCACCGCCTCATCAATGGGTTTTGGGTAATGGGCAAGGCCGCAGAGAAATACCCCGTCCGTTGCAAATTCCGAGGGTCCAAGTTTGGCATGTTTTTCCACAAAGAACCCGTCTTCGTTCAGGGGCACTTTAAAGAAATTGGCCAGGATTTCATCCCGGTTGGGCACAATGGCCGATGCCAGGGTCAAGAGATCCACCTGGATTTCCAGGGGCCGTTGCAGGATATGGTCTGTTACTGTCACCCTGATCCCTTGGTCATCAACGCTTACCTGGGGTTTGGTGTCCAGGGTATATCGAATGAAGATAACCCCCTGTTTTCTGGCCTTTTGGTAAAGATATTCCCGCTCCCCATAGGTTCTGATATCCCGGTAGAGAATATACACAGCCATGTCAGGGTTTTGTTTCTTTAATTCCAACGCACTATCAATGGAGTGGGTGCAGCACACCCGGGAGCAATAGGGACGATGGGGTTCCCTTGAACCCACACACTGAATGAACATGGCTGCATTGATCTTGCCAAGTTCGGGGTCATTGTCCTTGAATTTCTTGTCCAGCTCCAGACTGGTCAAGATTCTATTGTCTTCTCCATAATGGTATTCATCGGGTTTACTCTCATGGGCTCCTGTGGCCAGTATGGCCACCCCATGTTCCAGTTCCTGGGTCTCATCCCCGGTGGCCAATGTGGAGTTGAAATTTCCCACAAATCCGGTTACATCCCTGAGTTCAGTGTTCATGTGGAGATGAATCCGCTGATTTTCTTCAATGTGGTGGATCATCTTGTCCAGGGCATTTCCCACGGATTCTCCCTGGTAGGTATGGAATAAATGGTTGGCCTGGCCCCCCAGTATCCCTTCCTTTTCCAGAAGATGGACATCATACCCCTGATCGGCAAGGTTTTGAGCTGCGGTCATACCGGAGATCCCTCCCCCCACCACCATGGCAGTCTGGTGAACGTTGAGTTCCGCCTCTTCAAGGGGTTCCATGAGGGCCACCCGGGTGACGGACATGCGGATGAGATCCTTGGCTTTTTCCGTGGCCAGTCCCGGGTTGTTTTTGTGAACCCAGGAATCCTGGTTTCTGATGTTGGTCATTTCAAACAAATATTTATTCAGTCCCGCACTGATCATGGTCTCCTGGAACAAAGGCTCATGGGTCTTGGGCGTACAGGCTGCCACCACGATTCGGTTGAGCTTTTCATCCCGGATCACCTGGGCCATGGTATCCTGGGTGTCCTGGGAGCAGGTGTAGAGGTTGTCTGTGCAATAGGTGACATAGGGAAGCGTGGCGGCATATTCCCGCACCGCATTTACATCCACAACTCCGGCAATATTGGAGCCGCAATTACACACAAAAACACCAATACGGGGACGCTCTCCCACCACGTTGGTTTCCGGTATCACCTCAGGGATTTGGGTCTGGGTGTTCCGGGCCTCGGACAACATTGCCCCGGCGGCCCCTGCTGCTGCACTGGAATCCACCACAGATTGGGGAATGTCCTTGGGGCCCTGGAAGGCACCACACACAAAGATTCCCTCACGGCTGGTGGCCACGGGGGAAAAGCTGGAGGTTTGAGCAAAATTTCCCGGGGTGAGTTCAATGTCCAGCATTTTGGCCATTTCCACCACTTCAGGGGCGGTTTCCAATCCCACGGAAAGAACCACAATGTCAAACTCTTCTGTTTCCAGCAGGCCGTTATCGGTGACATACTGAAGGCTCAATGCATCGGAATCATGAATGGTATCCACCGAGTGAATCCGGCTTTTCAGGAATCGGACACCTTGATCCTTTGCCTGGTCATAATAGCGTTCAAACCCCTTGCCGGGGGTTCGGATGTCCATGTTAAATATGGTGCATTCCAGGTCTGCCCCGGCGTGTTCCCGGGCAATGACCGCCTCTTTGATGGCGTACATACAGCACACCGAAGAACAATAGGGGTTGTCACAGCGATTCATGTCCCTGGAACCCACACATTGGAGCCAGGCAATTTTCTTTGGCTCTTTATGATCCGAAGGTCTTACCAAATGGCCCTGGGTGGGGCCGGAGGCGGACAGCAGACGTTCAAACTGCATGGCCGTGACCACGTTGGCTGAACGGTCATACCCGTAATAATCCAGACCGGAAGGGTCATAGGGTTCAAATCCCGGGGAGAGAACAATGGCACCCACGTCCAGGGTCTTCTGTCCCGGTTGTTGTAAATGACTCTCCAGGGTCAGGGCACCAGCACCACAGGCCTTGACGCACTCAAGGCATTCACAACATACCATGCAGTCAAGGCATCGGTTGGCTTCGGTGAGGGCTGCCTCTTCGGTGAACCCAAGTTCTACTTCTGTGAAGCCTTTGGTGCGCTGGTCAAGGGGAATTCTCTCCATCTGTTGCCGGGGACTGGTCTTAAGATTGTCCGGAATTTTATTGTAATCTTTCTGGGCATACTCAATGGGCTCCCGACCCGCTTTAAGATCTTCATCATTGAGGTAGCGAATCATGGACACGGCTGCTTCTTTACCTGCTGCCACGGCGTTAATGGCAATGGAGGCGCCGGTCTGGGCATCCCCTCCGGCAAATACCCCAGGCCGGCTGGTTTCAAAGGAGAGTTCATCTGTCTCAATGTTTGCCCAGCGGTTGATATTCACCCCTGTGGAGGTTTCAAGGCAGGAGACGTCGGTGCGCTGGCCAATGGCAGGAATCACAAAGGAGACATCCAATGTGAAATCGCTATTTTCAACGGGGACAGGGCGTCTTCTGCCACTGTCATCGGGTTCGCCCAGTTCCATTTTAAAACAGGTAAGGCCAACGGTTTTGCCGTTTTCTGCCACCACTGCCCGGGGGGCTGTGAGAAACTGAATGTCCACGCCTTCTTCCAGGGCATCTTCAATCTCTTCGTCCCGGGCCGGCATTTCAGCTTCGGTTCTTCTATAAAGAATGGTGACTCGTTCAGCCCCGACTCTCAGCGCTGTCCGGGCCGCATCAATGGCCACATCACCGCCGCCAATGATGGCCACATGGCCATGGAGTTGACCAAATTCTCCCAGGGCAACCTCTTTTAAAAGTTTGACACCGGAAACAACCCCCTCAAATTCTTCACCGGGGATGCCAAGCTGCATGCCCTGGTGACATCCAATGGCCAGATACACCGATTGATACCCCTCTTCCATGAGAGAATCCACGGTGACATCCCGACCCAGGGCCGTGTTGTATTTAATTTCAATACCAGGGTGACGGGTGATGAATTGGACTTCATTTTCCAGGATATCTGGGGGCAGACGATAATCGGGGATGCCCACCTTGAGCATACCGCCAGCAGCGGGCAATGCTTCAAGCAGGGTGACCTGAACCCCGTCGTTGGCCAGAAACCAGGCAGCGGTTAATCCGGCAGGCCCTGCACCGATAATAGCCACTCGCTCTTTTCTGGGAGTGACTTCAGGAATATCAAGGGTGTTGAGATCCACCTGATCGGCAATGAAGCGCTTTAAAGAGCAGATGGAAAGGGGGCTTTCCACCTCCTGACGTCGACAGGCATCTTCACAGGGATGGGGACAGATTCGCCCGATGGAGCCTGGCATGGGAAGGTTCCGGGTGATGACCTCCAGGGCTTCCTTATATTTTTTTTCCCGCACAAGAGCTACATACCCATGGGCATTGACTTCGTTGGGGCAGGCATTGGTGCAGGGAGACCGATCTTTTTTGGTGATGGCAAATGCCCCGGGAACGGCCTGGGCATAGGGCCTCCAGGTGGCTTTCCGTGCCCCCATTCCCTGCTCAAACAGGCTTGGAAGGGTGACAGGGCAAGCATCTGCGCACTCACCGCAACCCGTGCACTTGCTGGTGTCAATATATCGGGGGGTTTGGTTAAGGGTCAGCTGGAAATCCCCAGCAGCTCCTGTGATGTGTTCAATTTGTGATAATGTGACTAACTCAATGTTCAGGTGCCGGCCGACCTCGACCAGTGTGGGTGAGATAATTCACATGGCACAGTCATTGGTGGGAAAGGTTTTGTCCAACTGGGCCATGGCCCCGCCGATGGAAGGCCCCTTTTCCACAAGATAGACGTAATAGCCTGAGTTGGCAAGATCGAGGG
>Ga0208900_1000792_pt1 | contig 18693 bp, 10 predicted proteins | sample AntAceMetag02UKK_FD_184763 | JGI IMG/M metagenome (GOLD analysis project Ga0208900, IMG submission 184763) | Saline lake microbial communities from Ace Lake, Antarctica - Antarctic Ace Lake Metagenome 02UKK (SPAdes) (version 2) | ecosystem: Environmental > Aquatic > Non-marine Saline and... | reverse complement strand
AAAATCAAATTTCAAAAGTCTGAAACAGTTTTGAACATTGAGATTTTGATATTGTAATTTATTTGAGTTTTGGTTTTTGAATTTTGGATTTTCTAAGTTCGAAGTAGAATTTTTCAATTTATAGACGAACACTAATTATACCCTATAACATCCTGTAAATATTTGCCTGTCAAAGATTTTGGGTTCTGTGCAATCTCTTCAGGTGTTCCCTCAGCAATAATCTCCCCACCAGCATCACCACCACCTGGCCCAAGGTCAATCACCCAGTCGGCTTGCAGGATGATATCGGCATCATGTTCGATAATCAATAAGGTATGACCCTGATCGGCCATTTTCTGGAAAAGCTTAATCAGAATTTCAACATCCTTCGGATGAAGGCCGGTACTTGGCTCATCAAATAAATAGAGTGAGTTTCCCTTTGCCGGGACCATCAATTCCCTGGCAAGTTTCAAGCGCTGCAACTCTCCTCCCGACATGGTATTGGTGGATTGTCCGAGGTGAAGATACCCAAGGCCAACATCATTCAAAGCTTTCAAGCCATGATGAATGGTTTTATTAAAACTAAAAAATTCGATAGCTTCACCAACTGACATTTCAAGGATTTCTGAAATATTCTTCCCGTCGAAGTTGCATTCCAAAATATCTGATGAAAATCTCTTACCCTTGCACACTTCGCATTTAATCCAAACATCAGAAACGAAATCGAGGCTCACCTTAATTTTGCCATGGCCCTGGCAGTTTTCGCAACGGCCACCTTTAGTGTTGAGGGAAAAATCTCCTTTTTTGAAGCCCTTCGATTTGGCAGGTTCAGTTTGTGAAAATAGGGTCCTGATGTGATCGAAAATCCCTGTAAAAGTTAAAAGGTTACTTGCCTTGCTGGTAGAGATTTGCTGTTGTGTGATTTTAGTAATTTGGCTGAACTTTTCTAATCCTGTAATTTTATGACAACCATTAGCACGGCCATCCTTCCACGATTTTGCAATCACATCAAACGCCAGGGTAGATTTTCCGCTACCCGAAACTCCTGTAATAGCAACAATACCCGAAGAAGGAATATGAAGGTTTATGTCCTTGAGATTATTAGCGTTTGCTTTCTCGATTCTCAAACCTTCGTCAAGTTGACGGACTTGCCGCCCCTCCTGCCTTCTGTAATTGAAAAGATATTTGCCTGTCAGGGATTTTTCGTTTCCGGATAATTCGCCAGGTTTCCCGGAGGCTAACAATTGCCCGCCATTTGTTCCCGCTCCGGGGCCAATTTCAATAATATGGTCTGCACTTTCGATGACCTTTAAATCATGTTCAACCATCACCACAGTATTCCCTGAATCCCGTAAAATCCGAATTACTTTCATCAGGTTATCGATATCTGAAGGGTGCAAGCCTACGGTGGGTTCATCTAACACAAAGGTTAAATCGCACAGGCCATTCCCAAGCTGAGCGGCCAGGCGAACACGTTGTGTTTCGCCACCCGAAAGGGTATTTGAACTTCTGTTGATGGACAAATAACCAAGTCCCAATTTTGACAGCGCATTCAGCCGTTTTAGTATTTCAATTCTGAGGTTTTTGCTAAGATTGAGAATTCTTTGATCGGAAGTAAGATTTTCAAAATCCTGGAAAAAGCCAATGGATGCAGTCATACTCATTCTCGAAACATCAGCAATGTTTTGGCCGAGGATTTTATAAGCAAGTGCTTTAGCATTTAACCTTGATCCGCCACACCCAGCGCAGGCTACTTTCTTCATAATTGGCATCATCGACTCGCCCCGTTGATCAGCATGTTTGCGCTGATACTCTTCATCAACAATATTGGCAAAACCTTTCCATACACCTTCAAATAGATGTTCACCCTCGCTTTTGCCACGTTTAAATTTCCAGTTTACTTTATATACATTCTCACCACTTCCATACATGGCAAGTTGTTTGGCTTCCTTATCAAGTTCTTTCCATGGTAGAGAAAAATCTTTAGCAAAGCTGTTCCCAACTTCACGCAAAGTATGGATGTATTGTCCATGCGGATCGCCATAAAACTTTCCCGATTTATGTCTATTCATGGCACCGTTTCCTAATGCTTTTTCAGGGTCTGAGACCAGTTTCTCAGGATCACATACAACAACTTCGCCCAGGCCATCGCACATATTACAAGCTCCCTGCTGATGGTTGAATGAAAACAAAGATGAATAGGGTGGGGGTTGATCCCCTTCTGCAATTGCTGCCCGCGAAAATAAAAGACGGTATAAATCATAAATCCCAGTCATCGTTCCCACAGTTGATCGGGGATTGGTTTTAAACGATTGCCGATTGATAGCCAGTGTCGGGGTGAGCCCGTGAACCTCCTCGAAATCCGCACCCGATTGCATCCCAACCTGGCTCCGAACGTAAGGAGAAAAACTATCCAGAAACCTGTTTCGCCCTGTTGCGTGCAAAGTGTCGAAGGCGAGGGATGACTTTCCGCTACCTGAAACACCGGTGATCACGGTAATTTTATTCAATGGAAAATCAACATCAATATTTTTTAGGTTATTGGTGCTGATGCCTTTGAAGCGGATTGATGGAGAAAGGTTGGGTGACGGGTGACAAGTGACGGGTGATTCTATACTTTTAGTTTTTTGAGATGCTTCTTCAATGGATTTTTCAGTATGGTATTTCTTCAATTCCCGTCCAGTTAACGATTCCGGTTCATCCATTACATCCTGAGGTTTTCCGGATGCTACAAGTTTTCCACCATGATCGCCACTTCCCGGGCCAAGATCGATGATGTGATCTGCTGATGCAATCATTCCAAGATGATGCTCGGTAACCACAACCGTGTTGCCCTGCTTTACCAATTGATTGAGCGATTTTAACAGCACCTTTACGTCGGCATTATGCAGGCCGGTTGTAGGTTCATCCAAAATATACATTGTATGGGCAGAACCAGGCCTTGCCAATTCCGAAGCCAGTTTTACACGCTGGGCTTCTCCGCCACTGAGGGTTGTCGATCGCTGTCCCAGTTTCAGGTAGCCAAGTCCAAGATCATTGAGGGTTTTTACAATTCGAAGGATTTTGGGTTGATCGCAAAAAATCACAGCAGATTCTTCGATGGATAATTCAAGGATTTCTGAAATGTTTAAACCTTTATAACAAACTTCTAAAGTTTCGTCATTAAAGCGCTTTCCATTGCATGAGCCGCACAAAATTTCTACATTCCCCATAAAGTGCATACCGGTTTGGAGATAGCCCGCGCCCTGACATTTTTCGCAGCGGCCTCCAACTACGTTAAACGAGAACCTTCCCTTTTGCCAGCCTTTGGTTTTGGCTTCTGGCAAGGATGCAAACAGGTCGCGGATATGGTCGGAAAGCTTTGTATATGTGGCCGGGTTACTCCGGGGAATTCGCCCAATTGGAGATTGATCGATGGCGACCACTTTTTTAATAGCCTCCCAACCTTCAATCGAATGAAATTTACCCGGTTGCTTGCTTGCCCCATGCAACTTTTTCTGAAGAAACCGTGTAAGGATATTGTGGGTAAGCGAAGACTTTCCGGCACCAGAAACGCCCGTCACCAGGTTGAGTGCATTTAATTTGAAAACCACATCGATATGCGCAAGATTATTTTCTGAAGCACCATTAATGAGTAGCTCCTCCCTCTTGATCCCATCACTTTGCTTCAATTCGAAACCATCCTTGCCCTGAAGAAATCTCAGCGTGGCACTTTTAGTAGAAGTCTGATCCTTAAAATTATGAAAGTTATCATTTAATAAAACTTCACCACCACGGACACCTGCTTTTGGGCCAATATCGATCACGTGATCGGCCTGCCGGATGAAGTCGTCTTCGTGCTCCACAACAATTACAGTGTTTCCTTTATCGCGCAACTGTTTCAGCACTTCCAGCATTTTTTGGTTTTCGATAGCATGGAGGCCAATAGAGGGTTCATCGAAAATATAAAGCATACCACTCAATTGTGAAGTTAGCTGTGTTGCCAATCGCAGCCGCTGGGCTTCTCCTCCCGATAAGGTGGTAGATTCCCGATCAAGGGAAAGGTATCCTCCGCCTAGCTTTTCGAGCAAATCAATTGTACCGCAGATTTTGTCGATTAGTGGTGCTGCTACTTCTTTTTCAGAATTAGATAGTTGAAGTTCGGTTAAAAGATTTTTCAATTCCGACAAGGAAATTGATGTCAGTTGATCGATGTTTTTACCTTGCCATTTTACCGAAAGGGCATTTCGATTGAGCCGTTTTCCATTGCAGGCAGAACATTTTTCTGTCCTGACAAAGCGAAGGATATTTTTGTTTCTTTCACGTTTGAGGATTGTTTCCATCACCGGAATGATGCCTTTATAAAATCCCATTTCGCGGGGCTTGGCTGTGATCCCGCTCCAGCGCATTCTCGATTCGAGGGTATGCTTTCCAAAGGGAATTTCGATTTTGTCGCTGCCGTAGAGGATAATTTGTTTTTGCTCATCAGTCAAATCCTTCCATGGAATATCTACATTAAATCCTTCGGATTCACACACCTGGTTGAGCACATCCATAGTTACCTGAGAGTAGATAATATAGCCGCTGGGTGTGGTGATTACTAGGGCACCTTCACGCAGGGTAAGTGTGTCGTTGGCAATAAATAAATTCGGATCGAGACGGTCTTCCACTCCCAGGCCTTTGCAGTTTTCGCAAGCACCGGCAGGGGAATTAAATGAAAAGAGATTTCTGTTTACTTCAAAATTGGCATTAAGCAAATCGCTTTTGCCAAGCCGGGCAAAAATCACCCGGAGATAATCATAAATGCCTGTCATAGTTCCCACCGTAGATCGGGGATTGCGGACTATAGTTTTTTGGCTGACAGAAATTGCTGGCGAAAGGCCTTCTATTTTTTCAACATCGGGGTTTTTCATCTTACCCATAAATTGTCTTGCATAGGATGAAAATGAACCGAGATAGCGGTTTTCGGCTTCACGGTAAATTACATCATGCACCAGGCTTGATTTACCTGAGCCAGATACACCGGTAACCACCACCAGCTTGTTTTTAGGGATTTCAAGGCTGATGTTTTTTAGGTTGTTTTCGGTAGCGTTATGTATGGATATATTTTTTGTCACTCGCAGATTTTTTGCAAAGATGGGATTTTAACCGCAGAGGGCACAAAGTGTGCGGAAAGGAAATTAATTTGATAATTTGAAAATGTGATAATTTGGAGATGAAGGTAGTTAGATAGAAATAGTTCTGTCTGTTTAGATAAACCGCGGAGGGCGCAGAGTACATGGAGGAGAAATAGATTTATTGCTGCATGTGCAAGATATAAATGTGACCAAGGATTTAGGGCCTTGACCTAAGTAAAAGGATGCCCGCCTTATCGGCGAATAGCTCTATAAGGTGAAAGTGCTGATAAATCAGGGCAGCTATCCCCTCATGCTTCGGGGCTTGCATCCCTTACTTTAGGTACTTTAGCTCACTTCAAACTTTAGGCACTCCAAACTTTAGGCACTCCAAACTACTTATTACAATATCGCTTAATCACATTATAGGCATCCTGTACACCCAGTTCGCCAGCCTTGCTCAGGTCGAGGCAGGCATCTTTGGTGTTTTTCAGATATATGAGGGTGAGGGCACGGTTGTAAAAAGCTTCGGCAAAGTTTGGCTGCAGGGTCATGGCTGTGGTATAATCCTGGATTGCCCCTTCAAAATCGCGCATCCGGTTTTTTATGTTACCACGGTTATAGTAGGCAAAGCTCATTTGTGGATTAAGGGCTATCACGCGGTCATAGTCTGCAAGCACACTGCTGAAATCCGGAATTCCTGGTTGTTTGGTTTTTTTTGGATCGGGAGAATCGCCCTGTGTAATGGTGATTTGTGGTGCCGATTCTTCAATCGAGAACTGATGTTCGATCAACTCAAAGTTGATGTTGGCGCGGTTGAAGTAAGCCTCCAGGTAATCGGGTTTCAATTCAATGGCCCTGTTAAACGACCTGAGCGCATCATTATAATTCTGCATCATTGCATTAAAAGTGCCCATCCTGAAATAGTTTTCTTGATTGAAAGGGTCGAAATACTTTACACTGTCGAGTTTCTGGCTCAGGTAGCGCGCTATGTCGTCAGACAGGGTGTGATTTTCACCTGATATCCCATAGTAAAATTCGTCATTCTTTTCATTATAACTATCCAGTGGTTTATAGATGTAACCTGTTTTATGTTCCTCGGCAATCATTTTTCCGGAAGGTAAATACACAATGTTAAAATTCGGCCTGAGTTGAATAAACACCTGTTGATTTTGGATTTGCCCGCCTGAAATATTATTCGAATTAAAATCAGCTTCAAACTCGATGATCCGCTTCATGTAAGAGGAATCCGATGAATAGCGTTGGTTGATCATCCCAAAATCTTCGCCTGAGTTCACTGCATTAACAATACCGATACCAATATCATGATCATTTTTGGCTCCTTCGTAATCGCCTAGCTCCTGTTTAGCTCCTGCCCTGCTCATGTATGCCGCCGCAAAATCCGGAAAAATTTCGATGGCACGGGAATAACTTTCCAGGGCATCTTCGTATCTTTCAAGCTTCATGTTTGCATATCCCATGTTGTACCAGGTGTAAACATTTTCGGGGTTAATCCTCAACACATCTTTAAGGTCTTCAATGGCCGATTCAAAATCCTCCATCTCCATTTTTATCAAGGCACGGTTATAAAAGGTAAGGTCGTTGTATGGATCGAGTTTAATCACAGTGTTGAAATCCCGCAATGCACCTAAAGTATCACCAACTTTTATTTTGGCCGCTCCACGATAAAAATAGGTTAAAGGGTTGTTTTCTTCCAGTCGGATGGCCTGGTCGAAATCGTTCATGGCTTCATCGTAACGATCAAGTTCATTTTTGTACAGTCCACGCTGAATATAGGCTTCGGTAAAAACAAAATTAAGCTTGATTGCAGCGTTGCAATCTACTATTGCTTCATCGAAGCGGTCCAGATATGCTTTGGCCATGGCCCGGTTCAGAAAAGCTTCTTCAATATCGGGCCTTAACAGGATGAGCGTATCAAAATTTTCGATGGCACCCACATAATCCTTCATCCGTATCTTGGTGGTCCCCATGCTATAAAACACATTGGGGTTGTTGGGCCTGCGTTCGATAGATTTCCTGAAATCTTCCAGGGCACTGTAATAGTTAAAAAGGTTCGATTTTACGACTCCGCGATAATAGTATGCATCGGGATTGTACGAATCGAGCATTACTGCACGGGTAAAATCAAACTCAGCACCCCTATAATCCCCCAGTACCATTTTTGCCTGTCCCCTGAAAATATGTGGTTCGGCAAGGTCGGGCTTGGCGCGAATGAGCATATTAAAAGTTTGGATAGATTGGGTATATTTTTGATTATAGAACTCGTTGATCCCTTTGTTCATGAAGTATTCCACATTGATTTGGGCACTAGCTTGTAGTGCGAAGATCACGAAAAGGATAACAATGGTATTTCGAATCGATGATAACTTCATTGGCAATAATGAAAGTGGATTTCGTTTAATTCGTTTAATTCGATGATAAGTTAGATTTTTGTTTTTTCGACAAGATGAACGCCTGAAATTTCCATTTTCTTATCAACGGCTTTACACATATCGTAAACTGTAAGTAATGCAATATTTACAGCAGTGAGGGCTTCCATCTCGATACCTGTTTTCCCGATGCACTTTGCGAGACTTTTGACCAATACACCATTTTCCTTTAATTCTGTTTTTACTTCAATTTTGGTGATGAAAAGGGGATGACATAAAGGGATGAGTTCGCTGGTTTTTTTTCCACCCTGGATGCCGGCAATTTCGGCTATGGTGAGCACATCACCCTTTTTCATTTGATTATCGCGAATCAGTTGCACGGTTTCAGGAGCCAGGCTGATAAATCCTTCAGCTTTTGCAGTTCTCACCTGATCAGGTTTATGCGCTACATCCACCATGAGGGCTTTTCCGCTTTCGTCGGTATGTGATAGTTTGGGCATTTTAATTCTATTTTTAGTTTAGGTAGTGAATTCTTAGGTCAATGTTCTTGAATAAAAAGAAAATCTCACCACGGAGGCACAGAGGTTTATAAATAACCATTCACGTATCTTTTAAAACCATCTTTTAAAAGTGGTACATTAAAGTTTATAAGGAAACCAAGCCACTTATCTGCTAGTTTCAAATAAGAAATAGTTTGGGCTTTATGCACAGGTAGAATTGTATCGACAGCCTTCACTTCAACAATGATTTCATTTTCAACTAAAATATCGATTCTAAAATCTTTATGTAATTCTTCGCCTCTATACACCAAAGGCAGAAACACCTGCCCATCAGCTTTAATACCTCTACTTCGGAGTTCAGCTATTAAGCAATACTCATAAACAGATTCCAGGAGACCAGGTCCCATTTCTTTATGAACGACAATAGCTGAATCCAATATTTCCGCTGATAGGTAGTTATACTCTTTTTTATCCATTTCTTCTTTGTGTCTCCGTGTCTCTGTGGTAAAGTCCTATCCTCCAATATTATTAAAATGGTCCACATGATTGACAGTCCCCGATTTGGGTTTATTCCGCAAAGCCAGGTTTATTGCAGCTTCAGTGCCCAATTCACGGATATCGAATTCAATATCACTGAAAAGGCAGGGTTTGATTTTTCCTGTCGCAGTTAGCCTGAGGCGGTTGCAGTTTTTGCAGTTTCCACCTTCGCCACCTATAACTTTTCCAAATGATCCCTCTTCGAGGTTCATTTCGGGGATGAAGCGGATTTTAAGGTTATTTTCATCGGTAAAACTTTTTACGGCCTGTGCATCCGGTTCATCCGAATTGGTTTTTACAACACAGTTGATTTTGATAGGATTTAATTCGGCAAGTTGAGCAGCTTCGATCCCACGCAAAACATCTTCAATTTTTCCGAGTCGCGTAATACTATGGTATTTTTCAGGATCCATCGTATCCAAACTGATGTTTACCCTGTTAAGGCCGGCTTCGGCAAGTGGTTTTGCAAAACGATCGAGTAGCACACCATTTGTAGTCATGGCCAGGTCGTTGATGCCTTCAATTGCTGAAATCATTTTAATAAGGTCAACAATGCCTTTTCTAACGAGGGGTTCGCCTCCGGTAATCCGCACCTTATCAACACCCATCGAAACTGCCACTTTTGTTATTTCAACAATTTCATCAAATGAAAGGATCTCGTCATGGCCCAGCATCTCAATCCCTTCCGCAGGCATGCAATATACACAGCGCAAGTTGCACCGGTCGGTTACTGAAATCCGTAAATAATTTATTTTTCTGTTAAATTGGTCGTACATCTACCATCTCCCCTTTTTCAAGTTTTGAAATGCCCCGCTCAACAGCAACCATGCCATGGGCAAAAATATAAGAATGAATATGTGCTGAACCGTGGTACTCAACAGGCACAACTTTTCCTGATTTTATTTGGACCGGAATAAATAATTTCCGTTTTGTATTGGGACGGGTAAAAACTTCGCCCATCGGCAAATTCAATATTAGCGGATTAAATGTATGCCCCATCAGGGCAAAAAGCATTGGTTTTACCAGCAGTTCGAATTGAACAAACGATGATACCGGGTTTCCGGGCAAACCGAATAAGTACTTTCCTTCTTTCAGGCCAAACACAGTTGGGCGGCCCGGCTGTACTGCAATACTTTTAAATTGAATTTCTATGCCGAGATCATTTAAGACTTTGGGTACAAAATCGAAATCGCCCATCGAAACGCCGCCGGTTAGCAGGACCACATCACAGGATGCAAGAGCCAGTGTGATGATCTCTCTTGTTGAACTTTCGGTGTCGCGGGCAATGCCAAAATATTTTGGAGATGCGCCACATTGCCCAACCTGGGCCATCAGTTGCGAAGCATTGCTGTTCCTAATTTGTGACGGATTGGGTTTCTTGTTCGGCTCAACTAATTCATCACCTGTAGAAATTATACCCACTACCGGCTTAAGGCAAACCGGAACTTCGGCACAACCCACCGATGCCAGTACTGCAATTTCCTGTGGCTTGATTAAAGTACCTCGTTTAAGTACAGTTTGACCCAACTTTACATCTTCACCCAGATAGCAAATGTTAGCATTGGTTTTTTCTTTGATAAATTTCACCCGGCCATCAGTAACTATTTCGGTGTGTTCCACCATAATCACGGTATCGGCACCTTTGGGGACAACACCACCGGTCATTACTTTAGCGCATTTACCAGGTGTAATTTCCATTTTGGGTTGTACTCCTGCCGGGATTACTTCGATTAGCTCAAGAGTTGAGCTTAAATCTTCCTTGCGACAGGCATAGCCATCCATAGCAGCCTTATCGAAAGGTGGCATTGGCATGTCCGATAAAATGTCTTTGGCAAGTACCCTGCCCGGAGCATTATCGAGGGGGATATTTTCAGTTCCTAAAACTTTGGCAGCCTCCAGGACTATTTTGTAAGCATCATTAAATTCGATCATATCTCAATTTCAAAATTTCTGCAAAAGTATTAAAACCGGGAAAGGGTGGATTTATTTTTTGGAGAGGTTGGAAACCTGCAAGGTTTGTGAAAATATATTATGAGGTTGATTTAATATTGAGAGAAATAAAGGGTTAAAACCTGGCAGGTGGGGTGCTAAATCTGTATTTTACTTCTTCGTACTATTTTCTTCATTGAGGTGCTTCGGACATGGTACTTCTTGGTTTACAAGTTATTGATCGAAAAATATTTTTATTACAACCCGGTACGGGTTGCGGTATTGTAGGTATTTTATTTCACAGACAGCACTAAAAACCCGGTACGGGTTTTGCAATTAATAGATTAACCCATTCAATGAGCCCAATTCTTGATAGCTCAACTCATACTGAGTTGTTGTGGGCTACCTACAAATCCCTTTTACTACAATAGCTAAACTCATACTGAGTTTTCACCATCTGGCATTCTGATTAGAAATAAAAATGGGACGGAAAGGCATTTTTTTAGATACATCTTAATCGATAGATAAACAGAAAGGCACAATTTCTAGAAAATCAATTTTTAACATCCCATCTGATAGGTTTAACCACATTCAATATTCTATGCCTTGTGCTTTTCCCGCGTTGCTGCTATGCGTCCGAAGTTTGTTGGGCATTGATAAAAGTAGTGTGTAATACGGAATGCAATTGCAAAGAAAAGGTTTGTGGGGAAACTTCGGACTGACTTTTTGCTTTTCGCGCGTCGTTGCTACACGTTCGAAGTTTTATGGTCTTATTTTAATTGACCTATCTAAAAGAAAAATAATGGTTCTTAATATGCTAGCATAAAAACTTCAAACTCACTTTTATCAAAACAATATTCTTTAATTTCCCAACATCCGACTCCCGTCATCCAGCATCCAGCATCCATCTCGTTCCTACTTCTCCACAGCCTCAACTCCTGTCCAATCTTCGGGTACGCCGCTAACAACAAATTGGGCTGAACGGCGCAGATAACGCTTTGATGTTTCATCATGTGGATAGATAGAGAGGCATTGCTCGAAGTCGGAGACTGCCTTGGAAAATTCTTTGTTGAGATAGTGTTTCATCCCGGCATTATATGGTTCCATGAGTCGCTGTTTGAGTGAACGGATATATTCATTGTCGCCATCAAATAATTCATACACAGCCACGGCATTATCTTTTCCCTTCACTTTTACTTTACAAAGGAAGCGGCTGTTATATTTGTCGGAATTTGAAATTTTATTCAAGGTATATTCACTCACCGCCAGCGACACGCCAAACTGTTTGGTGAGGCCTTCGAGACGGGAAGAGAGATTTACTGCGTCCGATATTACTGTCCCATCCATGCGGTCTTTGTTTCCGATGGTGCCCAACATTACCGGGCCGGTGTGTAAACCAATCCCAATTCGGATTTCATCCAGGCCTTTTTCTTTTCTGGCATTGTTGTAAATTTCCAGTTGACGCTGGGTATCGATGGCCGCCTTGACTGCACATTCAGGATCTTTTGGGAAGATGGCCATAATGGCATCGCCGATGTATTTATCGATGAAGCCATTGTTGGTCAGCACGGCTGGAATACAATGGCTCAGGTATTCGTTAAGGAAATCGAAATTTTCCTCGGGGGTCATCTTTTCGGAGATGGTGGTAAACGATCGGATATCAGAGAAAAACAGGGTCATTTCTTCGTTTATCTGGTCGCCCAGCTTCACATCGATGATAGATTCTTTTCCCAGGGTTTGTAAAAATTCCTGGGGGATAAACCTTTCATAAGCAGCATTAATTTTCAACAGGTTGAGGTGGGTGCGCATCCGGGTAAGCAACTCATCTTTAATAAATGGTTTTGGCAGGTAATCGTTTGCACCACTGCTCAATCCTTCCACCAAATCGCTAACCTGGTTTTTGGCCGTAAGCATAATTATCGGTAACTCGCTGGGCAGGTACTTTTCCCTGATCTTTTTACACACCTCATAGCCCGACATTTTAGGCATCATCACATCCAACAAAATGATATCGAAATTCTGATCACCGTCAATTAAATCCAGTGCTTCTTGTCCGCTGTAGGCTGGTGTAAAAGAATACTTATTCATGCTCAGTAGATTGGCCAATACCTGCTGATTTATCTCTTCATCATCAACCACCAGCACATGGTATTCCCCATCTATTGAAGACATACTCCAGGGAGTTTTTTCTATTTCGGTAACTTCAATATCCCGCACGTGTGTAATCTCGCTTGCTTCGGTTTTTTCGATTTCACTGGTAGAAATTGGCATTGTAAAGGTAAAGGTAGAACCCTTGCCTGGTTTCGATTTTACCCTGATTTCGCCGCCATGCAATTCCACAAGGTTTTTACTTACCGTAAGGCCAAGCCCGGTACCTTGTTGCGATCGGGTATTGGTATCGTCCACCTGCTCAAAAGAGGCGAAAATATCTTCCAGTTTGTCCTCCGGAATCCCAACCCCGGTATCGGTTACTGATATGGCGACCATATCATTTTCCTTTTCGGCTGTAACCACAACACGGCCTTTATCGGTAAATTTAATTGCATTTCCCACCAAGTTATAGATGACCTGCTGCAGGCGGTTTTCGTCGGCATTTACATGAGGGGCATCCTCCGAAATATTATTTATCAACTCAAGTTTTTTGCCTTTTGTAAGTGGTTTAATCATTTGAATCGCTACATCGAAATGAGATTTGAGGTCAACGGCCTTAAGGTGTAAGCTGAGCTCGTTATTCTGCATCTTCGAGAAATCGAGAATGTCATTTACCAGGTTAACCAATCGTTTTCCACTTTTTATGATTAGCGATAGATTTGATGCCATGCGTTTGTTGACCTCGCCGGCAACACCATCGAAAAGTGATTCGGTAATTCCGATAATACCATTTAATGGAGTCCTTAATTCGTGGGAAGTTTTGGCGAGGAATTCATCCTTCATTTTATCTATTTGTGTCAAGCGCTCTGAAATGCCCCGTTCCGTAGAAATTTCCTCTTTCTGCCTTGTAACCTCTTCAATAAGTTGCTCCAACTTTGTGTTCTTGTTTTCGATAACCTTCTTTTGTCGGCTCAACAATTTATTGGCGCGTTGCTTTTGTTTAAATTGGACAAACTGGATAATAGCCAAAACAAGTATTACAAGGAAACCGGCCATAGAAAACCACATGATTAGCGAATTGCGCCTGGCTTGCTTTTCCTGTATGGCAAACAACTGATCCTGCAATTCTTTTTCACTTTCGAGCTTTTCGATTTCCAACTGTTTTTTTTCGGATTGGTACAGGGCATCCATCTCAGTAATAGCCCGGTTTTTATCAGCCGAAATAAGTGAGTCCTTGGTATCGTGGTACAGTTCCGCGTTTTTAAGGGCCAGGCTATCATTGCCCGATTCCTTGTAGGCTTTGTAAAGCACCTCATAAGCATCTTTAATTCCTGAAAGAGAATTCACTTCCCGGGCAAATCCCAATGATTCATCCCCATAATTGATTGCTGTTTGAAGATATTCTGCTTTTTGACTTTCGGGGATACCAGGTGATTTGGCTTTGCTGATGTACAGGTCAGCCATATTTTTAAGGCAGGATGCCATAGCCAGTTTGTTGCTTTGTTCTTTGTTAATACGGTAAGCTTTATTGATATATTCCAGGGCTTTATCATAGTTTTCCAATTCCCTGTAAACATCGCCAATTGCATTGTAATTACTCGACATAATGCGGGAAATCTTCAAATCTTCAGCAATTTTCAAAGATTCAATAAAATACTCCAGGGCCTTATCATATTTTTTCATTTTCTCATAGGTACTCCCCATATTTGAAAAAGTGATACTGGCCATCACCACATCATCACTTTCTTTGGCAGCAGTGAGGGCTTTTTCCTTGTATTCAAGAGACGTTTCATAATTACCAATCTCTTCGTGAATTCCCCCGATAGTTAAATAGCATGACCCGGCCCGTCTGATGTCGCCCATTTCCTCGAATTGTTTAACCACGCCAACAAGGTACTCAAGTGCAGAGTCGAAATTCCCTTGTTTAAAATACAACATCCCGATATTGGCAGTAACATTTGCAACTCTTTGGGTATTGCCCAAATCATCCTCAATGTCCCTTGATTCCAGAAAGTGGTTCAAAGCATTGTCAAATTCTCCCCGGCCGGCATTCAGTTGTCCAAGATTGAGGTGACACTTTGCCAGATCGGCTTTATTTCCTGTTTCTTCGAATATTCCTTTCGAAATCTCCAATGACTCCAAAGCCTGGTTCAACTCACCCTGGTCTTCATATATCGAACCAATGCTGAGGTATGACTTTCCTATCCAGTTTTTATCGTCCGCTTCCTTCGCCAGGGCAAGCGATTGCTGAAAATATTCAAGTGCTTTATCAATATTTTTATGGTCATCATAATAATCTCCCAATTGATAATTGGCTTTAATCCGGAAAGATTTATCGTCAGATTCCTGTGCAAGAATTAAAGCATTGGAAAGAAAATAGAGGGCAGTATCCGGGTTCGATTTTGAAAAATCCTGCCCGAGTAGCAACATCAGTTCTATCTTTTTGGCATCCGTATTAGCAGTATCGAGCGCTTCAATTAGTGAGTCAGTTTGCGAATAAACTTTACCCCAAAAGCCAAGCAGAAAGAAAAGCAAGAAGAAATAAAATATTTTTGATTTAGTTTTAGAAAAAAATGACAAAATCGAAATTCCTGATAGCATAAACGTTGCAGGTTGCAAGTTGCAAAGGTGCAACCTGAAACCTGTAACCTGCAACGGAAAAACATTAACTCCGTATGTTGAATTCAATTTAAACAAATTATTAATTAGTTTAGTAAGTTAAACCTCTTTAAACAAAACTGGTTTTATCATGGTTGATAATTTTGATCTTACAAGAATTAACAAATTTAACCATAAAAGGCTTGGGTAAACATCAAATATTTAACATTTTAAGAAAATTTGTTATTGGCGATGTGGAATTGGAGCACTATAAAAATTTCCAGGTTGATGTTTTGCATCCACAGGTTGATGAATTAACACTTGTGTGAGTAGCCATTGAAAATGACTTTTTGGAAAAGTGGGAATACAGCAGTGTGGATCCGGGAGTTTATTTTGCCAATTATGAAAGCACTGAAGGTAGTAGGACTGAGAAGATTATAATTCACCGCTGTCCGGTTTAAAAAATGAAATGTTTAAACGTCTTTACCTGTGCAACCCTGCCTCGCGGCAAGGCGGGCTCTACGAGGTATTGAAGGTTTGGGCTTACTTTTTTCTCTACAATACTAAATCGCCTACGGCGAATTCCGCGTAGCGGATAAAGTACTGTAGAAAAAGTTGTTAGGTTTTTTAAAATATTCCCCGTAGGGGATAAACAGTTTTACCGGACACCAATGATTTTTTTTCAATAAAACTTCTTTTTGTATTTTAATCTATTTGATGGATGTAATTAACTATTTGCGAACACGATAGATGGCATCTTGAAATATTAGAAGCAGCTTACTGAAAAGAAACCCTAGCAGCATCCCAAACAGTCCGCCACAGAAAATATCTGCCGGATAATGAACGCCAAGATAGACCCTTGAATAGGCTACCGTTGCAGCCCAGAAAATGATAAAGACTGTAAAAAACAGAAATTTGTCGCGGAGTAAGGGGATAAGGAAAAAGGCCAGTGCAAATGAATTGGAGGCGTGGCCCGACATAAAACCATAGGGACCGCCACAAGCATTTTTAACGGTGTGCACAAGGTGGCCGATATGCTCGTCATGACAGGGACGGGGGCGCTCAAAGTAGTTTTTAAAAAAAACTGTAACCTGATCGCTGAGGGTGATCATTATGGCAACTAAAATTAATATCAGGATTGATTGCTTTTTGTATTTTTTGATGATGAGGTAAATAAACCAGGCGTACAACGGAATCCAGATATATTTATTACTCACCCAATACATCACAAAATCGAAAAAAGAATTGTGCAAACCGTTTAGAAAAAGAAAGAGTTCCTGGTCGATGTTTTGTAGAATTTCAAGCATCGCTTAGATTTTATGATATTTTAGAAATGTCAGGTTTCAATTTTGATTTTTAACTACGGATTATCAAATTACTTGATTTAGACGCGGATTTTCACTGGTTTGACGGATTTTTTTATCCGTTACATCCGTGATGATCCGCGTCACATCTTCACAATAGTGTTTCTTTCCCAAATAAAAATAGAACTCTTCGTTTCATCGGCCTAAAAACCCACTCCTATCAACATGTTTAAGATATGACATTTCCGATGTTACAGCCTCAATTTTCAAATTAGCACATCATCAAATCATCAAATCAATTAAGCTCCTTCCAAATCATATCTTTCAATTTTTGCAGTCCCTGGTTTGCAACTGAAGAAATAAAAATATATGGGATTTTTGGTAAATCTTTTGATATTTCCTCTTTAAGTTCATCATCAAGCAAATCAGATTTTGAAATGGCCAGCAACTTCTGTTTATCCAACAATTCGGGATTGTACTCTTTCAATTCATTTAATAGAATCTTGTATTCTTGTTTGATGTCTTTACTATCGGCAGGAACCAGGAAAAGCAAAATTGAGTTGCGCTCGATGTGCCTCAGGAACCGCAATCCGAGCCCTTTACCTTCGTGTGCACCTTCGATGATCCCGGGGATATCTGCCATTACAAATGATCGGTGGTCACGGTATTCAACAATCCCAAGGTTAGGCCTTAAAGTGGTAAACGGATAGTCAGCGATTTCGGGTTTTGCGGCTGAAACCACAGATAACAAAGTAGATTTCCCGGCATTTGGAAACCCAACCAAGCCAACATCAGCCAGTAATTTTAGTTCTAAAATTTTCCAAAATTCCTGACCTTCTTCACCGGGCTGGGCAAATTTTGGTGCTTGATTGGTTGACGATTTAAAATGATCGTTCCCCAGTCCACCCCTGCCTCCTGGCACCAAAATCCTTTCTTCGCCCTCTTCCGTAATTTCAAACTCAAATTCCCCGGTTTCGGCATCACGGGCAATAGTTCCTAAAGGTACATTTAGTATGGCATCTTTGCCGATGGCGCCTGTCCTGAGCTGACGGCTTCCCGCCACTCCGTGTTCAGCTTTAATGTGTTTTGTGTATTTGAGATGTAATAATGTCCAAAGCTGGGCATTTCCCCGCAGGATAACATGGCCGCCCCTGCCACCATCGCCACCGTCAGGGCCACCTTTGGCATTGCTCCTCGACCGCTCAAAATGCGTCGAGCCAGCCCCGCCATGGCCCGAGCGACAATTGATTTTTACGTAATCTACAAAATTTGAATTGCCCATAATTTTGATTTATTCAACCCTGCATGGATTGCATTTAATCCTTCTTTATTCCAATTTCTTCTGGTTGTTGAGACAAGGCATGCCTTGTCTCTGCCAGTTTGATTCCTACTCTTGCACCACCTTATAAATATCCGGGTAGTTACGTGCCAGGCCATCATAATCCAAACCGTAACCAATAATAAAATCATTGGGTATTTCTATTCCGATGTAATCAATTTTAAAATCTTTTTGAAAAGCATCGGGTTTAAAAAGAAATGTTGCCAGTTTAACCTCTGCAGCCTGCAGGTGCTGTAGTTTTCCAATGGTGCTGGCCATAGTTATTCCGGTATCAATAATATCTTCAACAATTATTACTGTACGGTCGGTAAGTACCTCGTCCAATCCAATAAGTTCGCGGACAACAGAAGTTGTTGTTGTACCTACATACGAGGATAGTTTAACAAAAGAAACCTCACAATCAAAATCCATTTGCCTCACCAGGTCCGCCGCAAAAACAAAAGATCCATTCAGCACTATCAAAAACAGGGGGTTTTTGCCTTTTACATCCTTGCCAATCTGCTTTGCCATTTTATTCACGGTTTCCCGGATTTTTTCGGCTGGTATTGAAATTTCAAAAGTCTTGTCGTGAACTGTTACCTGCTTTGCCATTTTTTGTAGATTTTTATCTTATTATTTAACGCTATACCTGGGACACGTCTATTTGGAGCAGAAAGTTGTATGTTGGTGAAAAATTGAAAGTCTATTGAAATATCCAAATAATAATTATGAAAATGCATAACCCGCAACCCACATCCTGCAACTCCTTTTCGATTTTTCGCAAAGATAAGGGGAAAAAGAGAATCAAAATTTCAAATAAGTATTAAATTTGCGCTTCGCTTTAAAAAGAGATGGATGGTAATGGCTATATCCATTTGAAAAAACTTTTAGTAGTTAAGGGCGAACAAATGTCATTTGTGTTGATGGTGGGTATTTTTAAAGAAAAAATAGTGA